>JAESGU010000038.1_pt1 | contig 135843 bp, 120 predicted proteins | sample 9266271 | NCBI WGS metagenome assembly JAESGU01 (sample SAMN15740544, study PRJNA653495) | algae metagenome | isolation source: Scytonematopsis contorta HA4267-MV1 and co-occurring heterotrophs from mud... | place: USA: Palolo Valley Trail, Honolulu, Hawaii | collected 2009-07-25 | reverse complement strand
CAACATTATTTAGTTCAAGGGCAACATTATTTAGTTCAAGGGCAACATTATTTAGTTCAAGGGCAACATTATTTAGTTCAAGGGCAACATTATTTAGTTCAAGGGCAACATTATTTAGTTCAAGGGCAACATTATTTAGTTCAAGGGCGGGCAAGGATGCCCACCCCACAAGATAAGACAATTTATTTTTGCAATACCTACAAATCAGTAGAGACGCGATTAATCGCGTCTCTACTATTTCTGATATGATTTAAACTCCCCAGGCAAGACTCGAACTTGCGACCAATCGGTTAACAGCCGACCGCTCTACCACTGAGCTACTGAGGAACGCTCAACTCTCACTATATTAGGGTAATTGTTTGGAGATGGCAAGTACTTTTCAAAAAAAAATTTCCAAAATTCTCCAAAATCCCAAGCAACTTCTACTAAGGTTCCATAACCTACTTTTCTTGCTTTTGTGACCTACTATAAGCCGAGAGCAAGTGATTTTACATACTGTAGTACTAAAATATTGTTAATCGTACCATTTATTATTATTATTCTTTAGTGATATTTATTTCAGCCCTAATCGCATCTCAGCAAGACGCGCTCGTGCTTTAGCATCAATGGTATTGGCTAGAAACCTACCATTAGATTTTTTATTTTGTTTAGACTTTTGCTGCCTTCGACAAACAGTATTTTCCACCTCGCAGCAAAATTGTTGTGCCGATATCCATTCAGCACCATATCCCTGCACCATCAACTGCTGCGTCCTATCAGATGTTGCAACAATTATTCGCGAAATAATCGACTGTGCTAAAGATGGTCGTAAAGACGCACAAAGCTTTTCTATATAAGTATCTGCAGTTTGTCCGAAATCTGTATAGTAAGTAGTAACTAACTCTGTAATGACTTCTTTACTACTACAAGTATTTTGATAATGGGCATCAAAAACTATTTGAGTCTCGTAACCCATGTAAGCACTATAACTAATAATAACTTCAATCAGTTCTGAGCGTGCAGTCTCAAGCCCCGCTGTATCGCGAGTTCTTTTTAGACAAGACCAGGCTCCTATTATATTATAGCCGTCTACTAACAACACGGACTGAGGCAAAGGAGGAGTCATGATGATAAATCACAATATTCAAAGGTTAATCCGATTCTTACTTCATAACCTTTATAGTAATCTAACCACACTCTGTAACATAGTGTTACAAATACAAATAGTTGAAAAAGGGAGTGGGGAGTGAAAAATTCGCAATTCGCAATTTGGAATTTGGAATTTGGAATTTGGAATTTGGAATTTGAATTCGCAATTTCCCTGCCAATTTGGATAATTATTTAATTAATTGCGAACTGCGAACTGCGAATTGCGAATTGTTTTCCCTACTCCCTCATTAGTCGTTCCTTAAGGCGTTGTGGTTCACCTTTGTCAACGAGTAGACCTTTTTCCAGTAAAAAAGCTCCGTCGGAGTAATTTAACTCGTCTAGACGATGAGTAACCCACAGTGCCGTAATACCACGACTTTTGACTAAACGTCGGACACTCGCGACCAAATCCGACTGGCTGTCTGGATCTAGTAAAGCTGTTGGTTCATCTAACAGCAGAACTTCGCAACGTCGGGCGATCGCACCAGCAATAGCGACCCGTTGTTTTTGTCCTCCACTGAGTGCGTAGATAGGACGACGTTGTAATGAGAGCAAATTAACTGCACTCAACGCTTCCGAAACTCTTGCTCTGACAGCAGCTATAGGTAATTTTTCTTCCACAAGACCAAAAGCGACATCAGCCCCAACGGTGGGCATAACGAGTTGATGGTCTGGATTTTGGAAGACAAAGCCCACAGGATTTAAAAGGCGAATTTCTCCTGACTGGGGAGCTAATAATCCTGCTAATAGCCGAAGTAAAGTTGATTTACCACTGCCATTACTACCCAAAAGCATCCAAAATTCTCCTTTAGGTACTTCCAGAGAGCAAGATTTGATAACTTCGTCTCCAGACGGCCAGTTGAAATTTAAGTCTCTAATTTTGATGCCCAACTCCGTCATGTTTATACCTTACTCAGCTTCAGCACCTAAGGGGACTGCAAAGAAGCCAGGAGTTCTTCCTGCTGCACCTGTACCACCTTCCTTCTGACTCATTTGAGCACCAGAAATTTCACTAGAGCGAATAGCTACTTTTTTCTCAACCTTGCCTTCGGAGGTCAGTTCTAAAATTTCTGGCTTACCGGAAGCCATAGCATCAAGAATCTGTTTATATATAGCCTCAGCGTCTTCGACTGTCTTACGTTGAACAGAAACTGGGAAGGCTGTGTTTCTGATACTTAAATCAATTGTGTACATCTAGCTTCAAAATATCTAACTTTAGCAACAATCTTAGCGTGAGAGCGAGTAGGGAGTGGGGAGTGGGGAATGGGGAATGGTAGTAGTGAAACCCCTACACTCATGAAAAATCTAAAATTACCCCAACTTCCCACTCCCAACTCCCTATTCCCTACTCCCTATTCCCTACTCCCCACTCCCTCTTCTAAAAAAGTTACATAAAATTTAAAATTGACTGGAAATATTAGAGAATTACGCATAGAATAATTAGAGAAAGTAAAAAATTGTAAACAACGTTCACGATTTGCTTACTTTTTTGCTTATGGGCAAATGTGATATGTTTGTCTATAGGTGGGTGTAAAAACCCTTGTAATTATAAATTTTTGGAGATTTGCTCTCATGACCATCGCAGTTGGACGTGCCCCCAGTACCAGAGGGTGGTTTGACGTTCTAGACGACTGGTTAAAACGCGACCGTTTCGTATTCGTAGGTTGGTCAGGGATTCTACTGTTTCCTTGTGCATTCTTATCAATCGGCGGTTGGTTAACCGGTACAACATTCGTTACATCTTGGTATACCCACGGTTTGGCTTCTTCCTATTTGGAAGGCTGTAACTTTTTAACAGTGGCGGTATCCACCCCCGCAGACAGCATGGGACATTCCTTATTGCTGCTTTGGGGACCCGAAGCTCAAGGTGACCTTACTCGTTGGTTCCAATTGGGTGGGTTATGGCCATTCGTAGCGCTACACGGAGCTTTTTCATTAATTGGTTTCATGCTGCGTCAGTTTGAAATCTCTCGTCTTGTAGGGATTCGTCCTTATAACGCGATTGCTTTCTCCGGTCCTATCGCAGTATTCGTTAGCGTCTTCTTGATGTACCCCTTGGGTCAATCTAGCTGGTTCTTTGCACCCAGCTTTGGAGTAGCTGCAATTTTCCGTTTCTTGTTATTCTTACAAGGTTTCCACAACTGGACACTCAACCCCTTCCACATGATGGGTGTTGCTGGTATCTTGGGTGGAGCGTTGCTCTGTGCGATTCACGGTGCAACAGTGGAAAATACACTGTTTGAAGATGGTGAAGCTTCCAACACCTTCCGTGCGTTTAACCCAACTCAAGCAGAAGAAACCTACTCAATGGTTACCGCAAACCGTTTCTGGTCTCAGATTTTCGGTATTGCGTTCTCTAACAAACGTTGGTTACACTTCTTCATGTTGTTCGTACCAGTAACGGGCTTGTGGATGAGTGCAGTTGGTATCGTTGGTTTAGCATTGAACCTACGTGCATATGACTTCGTATCACAAGAGTTACGTGCAGCGGAAGACCCAGAATTTGAAACATTCTATACCAAAAACATTTTGTTGAACGAAGGTATTCGTGCTTGGATGGCTCCTCAAGACCAACCTCACGAGAAATTCGTATTCCCAGAAGAAGTTCTACCTCGTGGTAACGCTTTGTAGAAATTTCTTTCACATCAAGTAACAATTTATATATTTTACCCCCGTTGAAAGCGGGGGTTTTTTAGTTTTGTCCGTTCCAACCAGAGAAAACCCCACCCCCAACGGTGACTCCCCGTATACCTACCGTGTACACACAAGTCTAGAAATAGTCCTAAAGTTCCACGAAATACCCCTGAACTAAAGTTCGGGCTAAAAGCTGAAACCCGTTAAAAACGGGTTTGAATTTCCACCCTTATCCTTTATTTCAACCCGTTTTTAACGGGTTTTAGCTTTTAGCCCGAACTTTAGTTCAGGGTTTTATTGGACTTGTGTGTACACGGTAGCCTCGTACACGGGGAGATGCCTCCCGTAGGGTCACCAGAAGAATTGGATAATTATCCAGAATTTCTGGAACGTATTCGCAAAAGTGTAGAACCACGCGATAAATCAGTTTGAAACAAGAATTTAGATTATTTTTGTACTATCGTAAAACATGTGTTATATTAGCTTTAGGTGAATAGCCCAGGGGTAAAACCTCTGCCTTTTTGAAACTTAGTCCGTTTAGGCAACAAGGAGGTGATGCCCATGATAGAAAGTAGTATATCTATGGGTCATCAGGTTACAGTTAGCCGGCTGTGTGCTGGAGCTGTTATCTAAAAGTTAGCCATAGTTATTGAGAGAAGCCTATCTTCCCTTGAAACTAAGTTGACTCGAACATAGCTAGGCGAGCTTGGATATCCTTCCAGCAGTCTGGTTGTAACCTGAAGACCCGACTAGACCGCTCTTGTTTTGGTTCATCTGAACTAAAGTGAGAGCGGATAGTTTTTGGGACACTTTTGAAAACAATTTGTGATTCAAAATTCATAATTTAAAATTCATAATTGATTAGGGTTTTAGGGATGGCGCAGCTACTCAATGATTCAGAAATTAGAGAAAAGATAAATACGCTTTCGGGTTGGACGACTGAAGGGTCAAAGTTGGTATGTACCCGAACGTTTAAAAATTTTATTCAGGCAATAGACTTTGTTAACAAGCTGGTTGAACCTGCTGAGTCTGCTGGACATCATCCTGATATTGAAATATCTTATAACCGAGTTAAGATAAACTTAACAACCCATGATGCAGGTGGGTTGACGCAACAAGATGTTGATTTGGCGCAAGTGATTTCGCAAATCAGTTAAGAATTTATCGCCATGAACAAACGATTTTCTCTGATCCCCGTAAATTATTTTGGTCAGAGGCTGGTAAAAGTCAAGTAAAGTAGATAGAATTAATTCTCGCATTACTCCATATATTAACCATATGGGTAGTACTGTGTGACAGTTCATCATGCGAACGCTTGTAACTTGTCATCTTGCTTACATAACTTATTATGAGTAGCTAGAAGACTATGTTTTTGCATAAGTCGGTCGCTTAAATTAATTAATTCTTTGTTAACCTGGATTTAATGCTCTGGTTAACTTAGCAGGAACTACAATGTAAGCAGGGCAACAAAGCATTCTGGAGCTTCTAGCAAAAGAATGAGGGTGTACTAGTTCACCCAGTCGAGGTAAAACTTGCAAACTGAATTCCGTTTTTATTTTATGGGACCGGGAACTAAGCCTTATGCTAAGGATTCAAAAAGATGTATGTTTATTGAATTCGGGTGCAGCAAACTATTCTATTTAAGGTGTGAGGAGAAAAGGATATGTCTAATCTCTTGTGGAAATCCCTAGTGGTTAGTCCAGCAGTATTAGGAGCAAGTTTGTTAGTTTCGGCTGCGGCAATGGCTGCTCCGAGCGTAGCTAACAAAGAAGTAGCTCCAGCAGAAGTATCAACTGTAGAAACACAATTCGATACACAAGAAGTTTCTACACAAAAGGTGGAGATTCAGGAAAATTCTGCAGCAATTGAAGCGGAACAAAGCCTGCAAAAAGGCTTAGAAAAAGCTTCGCAGGTAACCCCAGAATTAACCCCAGTAAAAAGCTTAGAGCAAGCTATCGAAAAAAGCCCAACCGTTGTGGCACAGGCACAAAACCCTACCAACTCTGGTGAGGTTTTAGACCAAGTTAACCGCTACAGCAACGAAGGGAAGAATAATAACAATGCTTCTCCTCAAGGTCAAATAACATCAGTTTCTCAGTTCTCTGATGTACAACCTACTGACTGGGCATTCCAAGCGTTGCAGTCCTTGGTTGAGCGCTACGGTTGTATTGCTGGTTACCCCAACGGTACTTTCCGTGGTAATCGTGCAATGACTCGTTATGAGTTCGCTGCTGGTTTGAATGCTTGTTTGGACAGAGTTAACGAGTTGATTGCTACCGCAACAGCTGATTTGGTTAGAAAAGAAGACTTAGCAACCCTACAGCGTTTGCAAGAAGAATTCTCTGCTGAGTTAGCAACCCTACGTGGTCGTGTAGATGCTTTAGAAGCACGCACTGCTGAGTTGGAAGCAAATCAATTCTCTACAACCACCAAACTAGTTGGGGAAGCGATTTTTGCACTGTCTGATGCTTTTGGAGATAGAGCAGACAGCAGGAACAATACTGTATTCCAAAACCGCGTACGTTTAGACTTACAAACCAGCTTCACTGGTAGAGACGTATTGCACACCCGTTTGGCAACTGGTAACGCGAGAAGATTTGATTTAGGAACTTCCGGTATTTCTGGTGAAGGCAATCAAACCTTCAACATTAGTGGAGATGCTAGCAATAGTAATAACGTATTCGTTGACTGGTTGGCTTATTACTTCCCATTAGGACCAGCTCAAGTTTACGTTGCTGCAGCTGGTGGTATTCATAGCGATTACGTTGCTACCAACAACCCTTACTTTGAGGATTTTGACGGTGGTAACGGTGCCCTGTCAACCTTCGCATCTTCTAGCCCAATCTTCCGTATTGGTGGTGGTGCAGGTGCTGCGGTTAGTATTCCTTTCACACCAAGTGTTGGACCTATCAAAGGAAGTTCTATCACTGTTGGTTACTTGGGTTCAGAAGCTAACAACCCTGGTACAGGTGCAGGTATATTCAACGGTAACTACGCTGCTTTAGGACAAATCAACTTCTCCTTAGGTGGTGCTGTTGCTTTGGCTGCAACTTACGTCAACGGTTATCATGGTGGTACTAGCAGCAGCCTATTTGATGCTGGTGGATTAGTGGGTTCAGACCCTGTTACAGGTAGAAATGCTGGTGTTGTGGGCACAACTGCTGCTAACCAGTTAACCGGAATAGCTAATAGTAATTCCTACGGTTTGTCTGCAGCTATTAGACCAAGCAAGAACCTATCAGTTAGTGGCTTTGTTTCCTACACAGATGTTGGACAAAGAGGAGCTAACAATGACTTTGAAGTCTGGAGTTGGGGTGCTGGTGTAGCTCTACCTGACTTTGGTAAAAAAGGCAACGTATTGGGTATCTTCGGTGGCGCACAACCTTACTCTATAGGTCGTAGAGATATCGTTGCTGGTAGAGAAACACCTTTCCAAGTTGAAGGTTTCTACAAGTATCGCTTGAACGATAATATCTCCATTACTCCTGGTGTTATCTGGTTGATGAACCCCGACCAAGAAAGAAACGCTCCAGACGCAGTAATTGGTACTCTCAGAACAACCTTCACGTTCTAAGCTATTGGTTGACGGTTCTCTGTTAACGGTTGACTGTTAACTGTTAACAGCTAAGAACAACCTTTATTTTCTAAAGTATTGATTGAGTGTGGAGACCTTACATGTAAGGTCTCCACATTTTTGTGTATTTCCCCCTTTTATATTTTCCCCATTCCCTTTTAGGGAAGGGGGGTAGGGGGGTTAGGTCTTTTTTGCAATTGTTAGTAATTTGTAGCGCAAACTAGCAAACCCCACTGGAGAACCGGAGTATACTAGAGAAAGTAGTTTGTGATTAATAGCTGTGGAATTATCTTGTAAGTCGGAATACGCCATATTAGCTTTGATAGAATTGGCAACACATTTCCAAAGTGGGGAACCGCTGCAAATTCGCCAAATCGCTGCACAACAAAAAATACCTGACCGTTACTTGGAACAGTTACTCGCCACCTTGAGACGTGGAGGTTTGGTCAAGAGTTTACGAGGGTCAAAAGGTGGTTATTTTTTGGCACGAGAACCTTGGAAAATAAATCTTTATGAGGTTTTAGGGTGTTTAGAAGGTTTGGATGTGCGGATTTGTGAGGAAGACACTAAGCCAAAAACACAGGACAGCGCTGTTGTCGATGAAGTTTGGCAAGAAGCGCGTCAGGCTGCTAATGCTGTTTTACAAAAATATACTTTAGCTGATTTATGTGAAAAGCGAGATGCACGAAAACAGTTAGATTTTATGTATTACATTTAGTTGTTAATTGGTAATTGCTAATTGGTAATTGCTAATTGGTAATTGCTAATTGGTGAGTGAGTGTTGAGAATTTTATTGACAAGGGATTAGCTATGCGTATTGCTCGTGATATTACAGAAGTTATTGGTCGTACTCCTTTGGTGCGGTTGAACCGCATTCCCCAAATGGAAGGTTGTGTTGCTACTATTTTGGTCAAGTTGGAAAGTATGAATCCTGCTGCTTCCGTAAAAGACCGTATTGGTCTAAGTATGATTAATGATGCGGAAGCTGCTGGTTTAATTGCTCCTGATAAGACTGTTTTAGTCGAGCCAACCTCTGGTAATACTGGAATTGCTCTAGCTATGGTGGCTGCTGCTAAGGGGTATAAATTAATTTTGACTATGCCGGAAACTATGAGCGCCGAAAGACGAGCTATGCTACGAGCTTACGGGGCTGAATTGGAGTTGACACCTGGAATTGAAGGCATGACTGGGGCAATTCGACGAGCACAGGAAATTGTTGATACCACACCACGTGCGTATATGTTGCAACAGTTTCGTAACCCAGCGAATGCGAAAATCCACAGAGAGACAACAGCGGAGGAAATTTGGGAAGATACTGATGGTCAAGTTGATATGATGGTTGCTGGAGTCGGTACTGGTGGTACGATTACAGGTGTTGCTTCTGTTATTAAACAGCGCAAACCCAGTTTTAAGGCGATTGCTGTTGAACCAATTACGAGTCCGGTGCTATCAGGAGGAAGACCAGGACCACACAAAATTCAGGGAATTGGGGCTGGGTTTATACCTAAAGTATTAAAGGTAGAATTAATTGATGAAGTAGTTACCGTCACCGATGAAGAAGCTATTGCTTACGGTCGGCGTTTAGCAAGAGAAGAAGGTTTACTTTCTGGGATTTCCAGTGGAGCAGCATTGTGTGCGGCGATTAAAGTTGGTCAGCGTCAAGAAAACGCGGGACGCTTAATTGTGGTAATACAACCCAGTTTTGGGGAAAGGTATTTAAGTACGCCGTTGTTTCAAGACTTGGAGCCAAGGGTAACCGCAAGTCTGAGTTAATTATAAATTTTGAAGAATGGCAGAAACTAACCATTACGACACTCTCGAAGTAAACTCTAATGCTAGCCAGCAGGAGATTAAGCAAGCTTATCGCCGTTTGGTAAAACAACATCACCCCGATACCAATCAGGACACGGGTGATAATGACCAAATTATCCAAATTAATGCTGCTTATGAGGTTTTAGGCGACACCCAAAGTCGCCTTAATTATGACCGAAGACTGCAACAGCGTTCCCAAAAATATCAAACTGCTTCAGGTGAACGCTCTTACCGAGCGGCAAATGCAGCTCAACAACGTCATCAAGCAAGAAGAAAATCTGGTAAAGATATTGATGAACTCGTTGAAGAGTGGCTGCATTCTATTTATTACCCAGTTAATAAAGTGATATCTAATATTTTAAATTCTTTAGAAAGTCAAATTGAGGAACTCTCCGCAGACCCTTTTGACGATGAATTATTAGAAGGATTTCAAAATTATTTGGAAGGTTGCCAGCAAAACTTAAAGCAGGCACAAGGTACTTTTCGCTCCTTACCTAATCCCCCTAGTTTGGCAAGAACCGCAGCACATCTGTATTACACCCTGAATCAAATTGGGGATGCGTTGAATGAATTGGAATATTTCCCCTTGAATTATGACGAAAGCTATTTACACGCAGGTTTAGAAATGTTCCGTATTGCAGCTGATTTGCACTGCGAAGCCCAAGAGTCCGTTGAAGCGATTGCTTAGTGGGGAAATTCGCAATTCGCAATAAGCCGAGGCGGCACGCTTCGCGAACGCAATTCGCAATAAGCCGAGGCGGCACGCTTCGCGAACGCAATTCGCAATAAGCCGAGGCGGCACGCTTCGCGAACGCAATTACCAATTACCAATTACCAATTACCAATTACCAATTACCAATTACCAATTACCAATTACCACTCAACAACAAACAAAAGTAGTTTATGCTGAATGTAGAGAAATCTTAAGAAATTTTAAGTTCTGCTTTCAGGATACTCATGCAATGCATTGTTAATCGCCGCGCTCAGTTTTCTGCTAGTCATCGCTATTGGTTACCAGAACTAAGTGAAGCAGAAAATATCGAAAAATTTGGTGCTTGTACCAAGTCTCCCGGACACGGACACAATTATGTTCTATTTGTGTCGATGCTGGGGGACATTGATGAATATGGCATGGTTTTAAATTTGTCTGATGTTAAGCATGTGATTAAGCAGGAAGTTACTAGTCAGTTGGACTTTTCTTTCCTTAATGATGTTTGGCCAGAATTTCAAGAAGTCTTGCCTACTACCGAAAATATGGCGCGGGTTATTTGGCAAAAACTCGCTCCTCATTTACCTTTAGTCTGTATACAACTGTTTGAACATCCTGAACTCTGGGCAGAATATATGGGAAATTCAATGGAAGCTTATCTCACCACCAGCACTCACTTTAGCGCTGCTCACAGACTCGCAAGTACTAAACTTAGTGACGAAGAGAATGCGGATATTTACGGAAAATGTGCGCGTCCCCACGGTCACGGGCATAATTATCATTTGGAAGTGACTGTGAAAGGGGAAATTGACCCTCGCACTGGTATGCTCGCTGATTTGGTTGCGCTGCAATCATGTATTGATTATTGTGTAATCGAGCCATTTGACCATAGTTTCTTGAATAAGGATATTCCTCATTTTGCTGAGGTTGTTCCTACTGCTGAAAATATTGCTCTCTATATTAGTAATTTGTTGCGGAAGCCGATTAAAGACCTTGGTGCTACTTTGCATAAGGTTAAATTAATTGAGAGTCCGAATAATTCTTGTGAGATTTTATGCTCTGAGTTGGAGTCTAATAGTGTGGCAGATGTGGCTAAGGAACCTGTTTTAGCGACGGTGTAACGGGATTAGCTAACATCTACAAAGTCCCAACCGAAGAAACCCCACCCCCAACCCCCTCCCCGCACGCGGGGAGGGGGCTACGATTAGGTGAAATTGGTTTACTGGTTTTATATTCGATTTATTAAATTTTACTTATTACTAAATAATCGCTAATTATTTATAAGCTGATTATCGTAGCCCCCTCCTCGTTTACGGGGAGGGGGTTGGGGGTGGGGTTTTTTTGTCTACTAGCTGCCAACTCTGGCTAAACGTCGCAAGTACCAATAAATTGTCCAAGCTAAAACTGCATAGAATATATTTATCAAAAGTCGCCTCAGTGAAATCCACACAATATCTGTGTAAATAAATTGGGCTAGAGTTAATGGGCTGAGACTCCTGGCTAAAAGAAATAATCCAAAAATTGCGTTTCCACCAAACATGAGAGCGAACAAAACTAAACCACGTCTCCAATTGCGTTGGGTTCGCGTCCATCCAGAAATGACGATGATGGGGTGTTTACCTTGAACTTGTCGCAGTAATTGTTCGAGTCGCCAATACATCCACAGCAGGAACGGAAAGAATCCGTAGCTGAGAAATCTTAACGGGGGACGAAACTGCGATGCACTTGATAATACGTTTACCAGTGCATGAAAAATTACAGATGTCAACCATGCTTTAAATATTATTTTCTTATGATTTTTGCGAGGAATGTTAACAAACATTGATGTTGCTAAAGCGTATGCCCAAGGAGCAACAAATACTGCGTGAACTGGTGTACCTATTAAGCGGGGTAATATATCTTCTGTCCCGTGGTAAAAGTAGTTCCAGTTTTCCTGAGCAGTAAATCCCAACGCGACTGCGATCGCACAAAGAAATACGGTGCTGGGACGTAATTGGTGGTGACGTTTAAGAAAGCCGCTAGGGATAAGAACTGCTGCTAGCTTACAGGTTTCTTCGATTGGTCCGACTGCTATTAACTGTCGCAAAGCAATACCAACAAGTGACTGTTGCATTCCTTGCCAGTCTAGAACGGAATTGGCGGTATTTTCAAAAAGTAGTCCTAAAATGAGGGATACAAAACCTGATACTGCACCAATACTAAAGAACATTAGTAATCGCAGTATCGAGGGAGCGGTCGGAACTCGCCAATAGTAATAGGCTAGCAGCAATAGAGGTGGTAATATTGACCACCGAACAAGTATTTCCAAATTCACGGCCAAAATTTAAGAAATACCTAGCTGAGCGACAATAGTGCGATGACGAGGGCTGTTGCGGGTGATGGTCGGAGGATTAAAACCAGCGTCTACAATTGCCTGCTCGATGTCTAATGTAAAATACTCATCCATATATGGCTCCGTACTTTTAAGCAAAGTCAGAATATAAGGAGGCATTTTAGCGTAAATTTCGGACTTTGGATTCATATCCATAATTGTTAGATAGCCACCGGGACGCAATATTCTTCGTACTTCTTGAAAAATCTGTCGGGTTGCCAATTGGGGTAATTCGTGACAGACCAAGAAAATAGAGACCATATCCACAGAAGCATCTGGTAAACCCGTGGCTTCAGCATCTGCATGTACCCAATTTATTTGACGATTGTTATTTCGTGCCCGATAGTTGGCTACGGCTAAAAAATAAGGAGATAAGTCTAAACCTGTAATATTGGCTTGGGGATATAAGTCTTGTAGAGCGAAAGTACTCATGCCAATACTACAGCCAATATCCAGGATATCTTTGGGTTGGGTGGCAATTTGATGTTTAACAATATCTTGGAAAGAAGTGCGTAGTTGAGAGTCACCTTGGGCACCTGAGCCTTTCCAGATACTAGCGTGAACTGTATAAGCTGCAACCTCTGCTTCTAATGCGGCATCCCAGCAGAGGTCTCCCTCGTCGTAAGCATGGAACGATGTGAGGTAGTAGTCAGGGTAGGTTACTTGAGTGTTTTGGACTTGAAGAAGTTCGCTTTCCCAATCATGCAATTTCAAGGCTTCTACCCTTTCTCTCCAAGGAACGCCAATTTTTTCAGCACGTTTAATCATCATTTGTCTAGCTTGGTATTTGGCTATCTTCCACAAGGGTTTGATTGCCAAAGCCTGATTTATTAAATTGGAAGCGATACTGAAAGGTTTGTGGTAAGTGGTAGTCATAAGGCAATAAGCGATTAACAAGAACTTTTTCACTTATGACATACTTGCTCAAAATGAGTCTATAAGCAACCGAGCAGAAAGAATTTTAGATTTAGGCTCTGTTATGGGGGTGAAATTTATTAATAATTTTGATTTACGCAAATTTTCTGAAATGTTATGTATTCAAAATCTTGATGATGTAGATTTATTGGAAAAACGTTCTTGTTAAAAAAAATAAATATTTATCTGTAATTAATTCGCATTCTATCTGGTAATATGTCCATATTTAGAGTATAGAATTTTGTCAGTTACCTGATAAAATTTCATATAAAGTGTTCGATTCGACAAGAAACTTTTACATACATAAAAGACTAAAAGTATGGCAAGAGCAAGAAGAAACGGCTTTATTAGGGATTTCCAAGATTTCGCTCTCAAGGGCAACGTTGTAGACTTAGCCGTTGGTGTGATTATTGGTGGTGCATTCGGCAAGATAGTTGAATCTTTGGTACAAAATTTGATAATGCCAGCGATAGACCCAGCACTGAAAATATTTGGTAACGACTGGAAAAATTTAGCGATTGGAGCAACTAAATTTAAAGAAGGAGTTCCTGAAGATGGTATTAGGATAGGGCTATTTTTGGGTACAGTTGTTGATTTTGTGATTATTGCCCTAGTCTTGTTTGTCATAATTCAAGTCATACAAAAATTAAGACGACAGGAAGAAGTAGAAGCCGCAGAAGCTCCACCAGACGCTGCAGTTGTTGCCCAAGAACGACTCACAGGAGCCTTAGAAAGGTTGACTAGAACAATGGAAACGACGAGTAGATAATGGATAATGGCTAATAGCTAATTGAAATTATTGCATGTTAAGTGTAGAGACGTTACATGTAACGCCTCTGTATCTATCTCTATGGTTAACCGTCAACAGTCAACAGTCAACAGTCAACGGTCAACCGTCAACCGTCAACTATTTCCCAGCTTTCGGTTTTAGTGCCAATAGCATTTCCATTTGAGTGGTTGATTTATCAGGACTCGTTGCAGTTACGCCTAAACCACGAATAGAAGTAATAATGGCATTAGCTTGTGGTGAAATTTTCCCACCTTGCAAGGTAAAGAAGCGGTTTACTATGGGACTAGTTTTGTCCATATCTAGATAAAAGTAACCGCTGTTAGGTTTTTGCAATGAACTTGTAATATTTTTAAAGTTTTCGCTTTTATCCAAGGGCTGACTCCCGGCTTTGGTTATTGTATCTGCTAACGGTCCTCCAAGGGCTATAAATACGGTGTCATTATCTAGCCAACCGTGAGCTAACAAAGCACCTTGGGGAGTTTGCCATTCGGTGATGTTTTTGCCGTCTATATTGCGCTGAGCGAGGGTGAGTTGTTGGGATTTAACTAAATTATCTAGTTTTGTCAGGGTCGCTTCTGCTGTTTTGCGGTCTGTTGTGTCAAACACAAAACCACCACCGAAACCAAATGAGGCTAATAACCCTTGGTCAGATTTGATGATTCCTAAACCAAATTCCTTGTCCATCCAACTAAAAATATCTTTATCCAAATCGATATTAGCGGATTTGGTCTGTTGACGCATTTGTTCGATAACTTGTTTGAAATCGGGGTCATTTTTTGACTGTTCCACCATTCCAGACCATAAACGATTAATTCCCTGTCCACTAACCAAAGCAATGGTGTCGGTGGGAAATTGAGAAACTATTTGGCTTTGGCTTTCTTGGTATTGGAATTTTGTTAATTTATCGTCTAAGTTAGCAACAGCTTTCATCCGCACTCCTGCATCATCAACACCGAGGCTAGCAACGACAGATTTTATTTGTTTGATTTGTGTCAGGGTTTGAGGACTTAAGGCTGATGCTTGGGGGTTAGATTTATTTAATTCTTCTACCATCCCAGCGTAATCAGGGACATAAACTTGAGCTAAGATATTTTGTACATTTCCACCTTTGGACAGAAGATTTTCTGCTCCTTGTTTGCTTGCAAAAGAAGGCTGTCCTTTAGAGGTATCAATAGCTTGCTCTACGCTTTGTTTTTCTGGAGATATAACAATATATGTATTATTTAATATAGTACTGTAAGTAGGAGTACCCTTGCCAGAAGTTTCTGTTATCTTTTCGCCTTTATAGTCAATTTCTTTGGTTGTAACACCTTTTTCTTGCTTCAACTTATTAGCAAAATTCAAAGCACTTATTTTATCTTTTATACCTACCACCATTAAAACATTAGGCTGTTTAGCTGCGTTTGGTGTTGGGGTATTGGGTGTTGCAATACCAGCTTTTGGTGCTGTGGGTGATGGAATTGGTTGTGTTGATTGAACATTTTTGGTTGCTTTTGGTGGCAACAAAGCAATCATTACACCACCAACCCAAGGTTTTAAATCTTTATCGAAAGAAATATTGCTGTCGCTGAATAAATCCTTGTTAATGCTTTCTAGACCTTGAGAAACTAATTTTTGGGCTTCGGGGGAACCGAATTGCTGTAACTTTGCCCAAGCTTGAGTGTCTGTGGTGATATAAGTTGCCATTACAGCTTTGTCTGGTATGACTTTAGCGCTGCTAAGAGCACCAGATGCATCACCTCCAGGACCACCTTTTAAATACATAAAAGCGGCTATGCTACCTGCAACAACAACTGTAGCGCCAATAACAGGAATCAGAAATTTTGATTTGTTCTCAGGCATTGTAATTTTCCTCTTTTGGTGAGATTTTTATCAAGAATGGCACAAGCTTTACTGTACAGTTGTCGGATATCTTATCCTGTCTGTCAATTTAGCGGTATTCACTGAGAATTTGGGTATTTAGCAGTACTAAGCCCGGTAAAAAGTCATTAAAAGATACTTCAAAAGCGAGCCAGATGAATCCGCAAAGTGATATCTTGAAAATCTTGTAAACTTACCCCAAAAGACAATGACAAGTTATCCTAACTTATAGGAGTGCTAGGAGTATTTGTACTCGCACTGGAACGAAAGGCAAGTTCAAGGGAATCTTAGCCCAATGGAAAAAGGGTGCAGAATTTTAGCTCGCATCAGGGGAATATTAAATAGAGGGAACTGTTGGTTGTCAGTTGTTTAGTTGTTAATTGTCGATTGTCAGTTGTAGCTTATTGGTTGTTGATTTTAAGCAATTACCAATTACCAATTACCAATTATCAATCACCAATTACCAATCACCAATCACCAACGACCGAGTGAACACCGAAATTTAGCCAATTTTTTTAGTAAAAGAAGGTCACTTAGCATCAATGTCCGAGTATTTTGATACAGAAAATCAACCCCACAAATCCTTTGAGTTACCTGGGTCTAAGCCACACTATACCCCTGACCGTCCTGGACAGGTGGAGCATATTTTTTTAGACCTCACTCTGGATATTCCCCAACAAATACTGCGAGGTAGTTGTAAAATTGCCCTTAATCCGGTTAGAAGTGGTATCGACCGTCTGACTTTGGATGCCGTAAATTTAAATATTGAATCTGTCCAGGTAGATGAGACCCCCCAAAAGTTCGATTATGATGGGGAATTATTACACATATATTTAGATGGGATTACTCAGGTTGGTAAGCGCATCTTAATTAGCATCGTCTATGGTGTAGAAAAACCACAACGGGGTATTTACTTTATTCAACCTGATAAACACTACCCCCATAAACCCACTCAAGTCTGGACGCAGGGAGAAGATGAGGATTCTCGCTTCTGGTTCCCCTGTTTCGATTACCCAGGACAATTGTCTACGAGTGAAATTCGTGTTCGGGTTCCCAAACCTTTTGTTGCGATTTCTAATGGAGAACTAATTTCGTCTGAAGAAGATGATAATCATAAGATTTATCACTGGTTACAACAGCAGGTACATCCTACCTATTTAATGACATTAGCTGTAGGTGATTTCGCTGAGCTAACTGACGAATGGAATGGCAAGCCTGTTACTTATTATGCCGAAAAGGGACGGGAAGAAGACGCTAAGCGCAGCATGGGTAAAACTCCACGGATGATGGAGTTTTTAAGTGAAAAATACGGATTTAAATATCCTTTTCCTAAATATGCTCAAGTCTGCGTTGATGATTTTATTTTTGGTGGGATGGAAAATACTTCTACCACACTGTTAACTGATAGATGTTTGCTTGATAAACGAGCAGTAATTGATAACCGCAATACCGAAAGTTTAGTTGTTCACGAACTGGCACACCAATGGTTTGGTGATTTGGTCGTGATAAAACATTGGTCTCATGCTTGGGTTAAAGAAGGTATGGCGACCTATTCTGAGGTAATGTGGACTGAGCATGAATATGGTAAAGACGAGGCTGCTTATTATCGCTTGCAAACTGCACGTAGTTATTTAGCTGAAGACAGCGAGCGCTACCGTCGTCCAATGGTGACCCATGTTTATCGGGAAGCTATAGAACTGTACGACCGTCATATTTATGAGAAGGGTGCATGTGTTTATCACATGATTCGGGCAGAATTAGGTGAGGAATTGTTTTGGAAAGCTGTTCAAGCTTTTGTGCAAGATAATGCTCACCAAACTGTAGAAACAGTTGATTTATTAAGAGCAATAGAAAAAGCAACTGGTCGAAATTTGATGTTTCTCTTTGACCAATTTGTTTATCGTGGGGGACACCCTGATTTTAAAGTTGCTTATTCCTGGGATGGGGATAGCAAACTGGTGAAAATTACGGTTACCCAAACCCAAGCTTCTACAGGGAAAAATGGCAAGAATAATGATTTATTTGACTTGAAAATCCCCATTGGATTTGGGTACAAGCCGGAAGCTGATAGTGATTCCCAACTCGAAAAACAAAACTCAACACTAAAAACTTTTACAGTTCGGGTGCATGAGAAAGAACAAAGTTTTTATTTTCCATTACAAGAAAAGCCAGATTTTATTAGCTTTGATGTCGGCAATAATTGTTTGAAAACAGTGTGTTTGCAGTATCCTATTCTGGAACTAAAAGCACAGTTAGAATTTGACCCAGACCCGATTTCTCGCATTTATGCAGCGAAAGCTTTAGGGAAAAAAGGTGGTTTGGAAGCACTTAAAGCCTTGGCAAATGCTCTCAATAATGAGCCTTTTTGGGGTGTACGTGCGGAAGTCGCTAAACAATTAGCACAAATTAAGCTCGACCATGCTTTTGAGGCTTTAGTTTGTGGGTTAAAGGATAAAAGTCCTTTTGTCCGTCGTGCTGTTGTTGAAGCTTTAGCTCAGATTAAAACTTACGAAAGTTACAAAGCGCTGAAGTCAATTGTGGAAGACGGTGACGAAAGTTATTATGTAGAAGCCGCAGCTTGTCGTGTTGTTGGAGCAATTGCCGCAGGAACAGCAGAAGAAAAACCTAAGGAAGAAAAGGTGCTAAAGCTGCTAAGAAGTGTTATGTCCGAGAAAGGTGGTTGGAATGAGGTTGTTAGAAGTGGTGCAATTGGTGGTTTAGCTGAGTTTAAAACCAGTGAGGCTGCGTTAGATATTATTTTGGAATACACTAAGCAGGGTGTGCCCCAACCGTTACGACTTTCAGCGATTCGTGCTTTAGGAAAAATTTCTGTTGGTCAAAATCCTACTAATTTAGAAAGGATTTTAGAAAGATTAGCAGAGCTTGCTAGAGATACTTTCTTTTTAACCCAAGTTGCAGTCGTAATTGCATTAGGGCAAATGGAAACTCCTAAAGCTATAGGAATTTTGCATTGTTTGGCTTCTCAGACTCCTGATGGACGGGTACGTCGTTATGCTGATGAAGAAATTGTTAGGGTGCAAAAAAATATCGGTAGCGACCATGCGGTTAAACAACTGCGAGACGAATTAGAACAAATCAAACAGCAAAATCAGGAGCTTAGAAGTCGGTTGGAAAATTTAGAGGCTAAGTCTAAATAGGCAATTGCTAATTGGTAATTGTTAATACAATTTGTTTGGTGTTTTTGTAGAGACGCGATTTATCGCGTCTTTGCCTGTTTTTATGCGAGCATGTCAAGTAAATAGTTTCACCTTTTTTGAAATTTTTATAAAAAATTATACTACTGTTTCGGAATATAAGTTTTTGATAAAATACATTTTTTTGTACTTAATAAAATTTTACTTTGGTACAATGTAATTTCTGTTAGATAACTTTAATTAAGAGAAATTATTAATTATTTTGGTTAAGTAGGAATTAATATAAATGTCAAGTACTATTATCCATGTAGAAAATTTGGGAAAAAAATATATTTTAGACCATCAGCAACAGGAAAGTTATAAAACATTTCGTGAAGTAATTAGCAAAGCCGCGAAATCTTTTACTGATAAATTCAAGCCTAGTGACAATAAAGTAAATCAATTAAATTATTCTAAGCATTCAGAATTTTGGGCTTTGAATGATATATCTTTTGAAATTAAACAAGGTGAGAAAGTTGGTATTATTGGACGTAATGGAGCGGGTAAGTCAACGCTTTTAAAAATTCTTAGTAGAATTACCGAACCAACAAAAGGTCGCGTACGTATACGAGGAAGAGTTGCGAGTTTATTAGAGGTTGGAACTGGTTTTCACCCAGAGTTAACCGGAAGAGAAAATATTTTTCTTAACGGTTCTATTTTGGGAATGACTAAGGAAGAGATTCGACGCAAATTTGATGAAATTGTTACTTTCGCTGAGGTAGAAAAGTTTTTAGATACACCTGTTAAGCGTTATTCTTCGGGAATGTATGTGCGACTTGCTTTTGCGGTTGCGGCACATTTAGAACCAGAAATTTTAATTGTAGACGAAGTTTTGGCTGTGGGAGATGCACAGTTTCAAAAAAAATGTTTGAGCAAAATGGAGGAAGTTGGTCAACAAGGAAGAACGGTTTTATTTGTCAGTCACAATATGGGTATGATTACACAACTTTGTGAAAAAGCAATTTATTTAAAACAAGGTGAAGTTATTGATATTGATGAGGTTAATACAGTTGTTTGTAAATATTTACAAACAGGTATATTTAATGAAGGGAGTATAGAACTAATAAAGGATATTGACATTGTTAGAAAAAATAAAAAGATTTTTATATCTAAACTTAGCATTATTAATCATGAAAATATAGTTAGCACGGAGATAGATGTTCGTTATCCTTTTTATGTGAAAATTGAGTATGAAGTTACCCAAAATTTGACTAATGTGGAAATATCAGTAGATATTTTTACTGGTGATGGTAGACCTGTAACTACGACTTCTCAATCCGATTATGCTCCCCATCTTTTAGAAAAGCGGGAACCTGGTAAATATCAAGTAACTATTCAGTTCCCTGGAATATTTTTTATGCCTGGTCCCTTTATGATAACTGTTGCAGCCTATGAACCAATGGGAGAAATGATTGATATTTATGAAAAAGTTATGAGTTTTAATGTCATTGATACTGGGATTAAACTTTCAAAATATAAACCAGACCATAGTATAGGTGTAGTTATGGTTGATTTACCTTGGATAGAGGCTTTACATATTGATGAGCAAAAATATATATAGGGATAATTTATAACTAAAATGGTAGAAAAAATTTTCCATGATAATCAGCTGTTAGCTCTGATTGTTCCTCACAGTTTTAATCAACCGGGAATTCACTTTTTCACTCCTAGGGATTATTCTCAACAATTAGGTTATATGCAGCATCCTATAGGAAAAGTTATTCAACCCCACATTCACAACCCAGTAATACGTGAAGTAGCTTATACGCAAGAGGTACTTTTTATTAGAAAAGGACGACTAAAAGTTGATTTTTATAGCGAAGAACAAAAATATTTGGAAAGTCGTATTTTAGAAGCTGGTGATGTAATTCTTTTAATTAAAGGTGGTCATGGGTTTGAAGTTATTCAAGAAGTAGAGATGATTGAAGTCAAACAAGGCCCTTATTGCGGTGAGCAGGATAAAACTCAGTTTAGTGCTGTTAATTCTCAAGAAGTTAAAATATGTCAATTAAACAAAGTTTAATTAAACCTATTCCTGTCAACGAACCATTGCTCAACGGTAACGAGAAGAAATATTTAAATCAGTGTATTGATACAGGTTGGATTTCTTCAGAAGGTCCGTTCGTTCAACAACTTGAACAACAATTAGCATCTCGGGTCGGTCGTCAGTATGGTATTGCTGTTAGTAATGGTTCGGTTGCTTTGGAAGCTGCGGTTACTGCATTAGGAATTAATCAAGGTTGTGAAGTCATTATACCAACTTTTACAATTATCTCTTGCGCTGCTGCGATAGTTCGTGCTGGTGCAATTCCAGTTTTGGTGGACTGTGACCCTGATACTTGGAACTTAGATGTTAAGCAAATTGAAGCGAAAATTACATCTCGAACAAAAGCCATTATGGTTGTTCATATTTACGGTTTACCTGTGGATATGGAACCAGTTTTAGAAATTGCTAAACAATATAATTTAAAAGTTATTGAAGATGCAGCTGAAATGCTGGGTCAAACTTACAACGGTCGAAGTTGCGGTAGTTTTGGTGATATCAGTACGTTTAGTTTTTATCCAAATAAACATATAACTACAGGTGAGGGGGGAATGATACTTACGAACGACCCAGAGTTAGCTCAAAAATGTCGTGAACTACGAAATCTTTGCTTTCAGTCCCAAAAACGTTTTGTTCACGAGGAATTAGGCTGGAATTTGCGAATGAGTAATCTTCAAGCTGCTGTGGGAGTTGCTCAACTAGAACGTTTAGATGAGTCAGTTTTGCGTAAGCGTTGGATGGGAAAGTTTTATACTGATTTGCTTGCTAATATTGCTGGTTTTCAATTACCTTTAGTAGAAACTGAATATGCAAAAAATATTTATTGGGTGTACGGTTTAGTTATTAAAGATAATGTTAACTTTGATGCAGAAGAAGCTATGCAATTTTTGCGAACACAAAATATTGGAACTCGTCCATTTTTTTGGTGTATGCACGAACAACCTGTTTTCAAGAAAATGGGACTTTTTGCTGGTGAATCTTATCCAGTTGCAGAAAAAATTGCTCGTCGCGGATTTTATCTTCCCAGTGGGTTGGCTTTAACTGATGAGCAAATAGAACAAGTAGTAGAGGCTGTAAAATTACTTGTATCAGCTCCTGGATTTTAAGGTTCCTAGTTTGGTTAATTAGATAGGGCGGGCAAGGATGCCCACCCCACAACCAGAGTCACAACAAGAGTGTAAATAAATCATTAATTAATAGTTGAACAATGAAAAAATTGATAAAAAAAATTCCTTTTGTAGAGCCGATTTATCAGCAGTATAAAGAAGCTGAATATCGGCGTCGTTTTGCGAATGATTGTTATGGTTGTTTTTGGGGCGTATTTGAAACGTTTGATGAAGCTATAAAAGCAGCACCTAAAACTAAAAGTATTGGTTATGATAATGCCAGTCTTGCACAAGAGTATGAACAAATGCTGGAGCAAAATAACTGGGAAAATAGCGGTCGTACATTCGCATCGTATGATTACCCAGTTGTTTTTTGGTTAAATAAAATTTTCCAGCAGCAAGAGTATCAAACACAGGAACATCTAACAATATTTGATTTTGGTGGAAATTTAGGTGTACATTTTTATTCTTATGCTAATTATATTGATTATCCACAACATTTACAGTGGACTGTTTGCGATTTACCAGAAATAATTAATGTAGGACGAAAAATAGCGGTAGAACGAGATGTTGAAAATTTAAATTTTACAGATAAATTTGAAAATATAAATCAGGATATCTTTCTTGCTTCTGGCTCTATTCAATATGTAGAAAATTTATCGGGTAAGCTTGCTTCCTGTGAAAAAAGACCAAAGCATTTGTTAATAAATCGCGTACCTTTATACGACGGTGCTAAGTTTGTCACTTTACAAAATGGTGGTCGCGTTTTTTACCCTCAATACATCTTCAATAAAACGCAATTTCTTGATGAATTAAATGAAATCGGCTACGAGTTAGTTGATATTTGGCAAGATAATATCACTAGCTGTTTTGTTCCTTTTCACCCAGATAAATCAGTTCCTTATTATTCTGGATTATATTTAAGGAATTATATAAGTGGTGAGTAAAAAAATGGCAAACAAAAAAATTGCTTTTATTCACTATCCCTACGCAGTTAATGCAGCTAGAATTGATTCTATGCCATTTGCGTTAAATTCTATAATATATTTAGCAAAGTATGGTTGGGAAATAGATTTATATTTGTGGGAAAATTCTTCAGAAAAATATCGAGAACTTTTTCCGGAAAATGTTACTTTAAAATATCTAAAAGAACCAAATATTCGTCAGTTTGGTAGAGCCAGGTATACTTGGTTAAAGTTCAGATTTATTAGAAATAAAAAATATCATTGTGTATTTGGTGTTGGACAAATAGGTGCTTATATCGCATGGGTAATTTCTAAAAATAACTATTGCCCATTTATTTATTTAAATGATGAATTTCCTAGCTTTTGGGGTGATAGTATTTGGAGTAAATCCGAAAAGCTCGCTGCAAAAGAAGCTGCAATGCTTATATTGCCAGATTCACAGCGGATTAATCAATTGCTTGAAGAAATGAATTTACCTAGCTCAACTCCAGCGGTTGGTTTACCGAATATACCCATTATTAAACCATCGGAGGTAAAAATTGACTGGTACAAACGGCTAGGTATACCTCATGATTCTATACCTTTTCTACATGCAGGTACTTTAGAAGATTGGGCACAAATTCCAGAAATTTTATGTAGTGTACCATCTTGGCCGGAAAAGGCTGTTTTAATACTACACAGTCGTGACCGTGAGAAAGTAGAAAGTTACCGTCAACAATTGTCGCATTTAGATGTACCAGGTAAAGTTTTTTGGAGTTACAATAACTTGTCGGAAGATGAGTTACATTCTTTAATTAAATTTTGTTGTGCAAGCTTTGCACTGTATCGCAACACAGGCCCAAATTTTAAATATGTAGGTTTATCCTCTGGAAAATTAATGCGTGGTCTCGCTTGTGGGTGTCCTGTGATTGCTTCCAATTTTACATCTCTTGCATTTGTCAAAGAGTATCAACTTGGAGTACTGGTTAATCACTCAGTAGAAATTTCTAAAGCAGTTGAAGAAATTATATTCAATAGAGATATTTATACAAACAAATGTCTCGACTTTTGCACGGATATTGCCTCTTTCGAGAAAGCTTGGTCAAATTTTTGTCATCAGTTAAAAGAAATTACACAATTAGATTTAATGAGTGGGGAGTAGGGAGTAGGGAGTAGGGAGTAGGGAGTAGGGAGTGGGGAGTGGGAAGATTACCAATTACCAATTACCAATTACCAATTACCAATTATCAATTACCAATTACCAATTACCAATTACCAATCACCAATTACCAGTAAAAAAATGACTATTTTTAATAACTATGCTCGTTATTACAATATACTCTATAGAGATAAAAATTATCTCCAGGAAGTAGAGTTTATTCATCGGCTAATTCAAACTCATAAACCACAAGCAGAAAATGTAGAATCAATAAATATTTTAGAATTGGGTTGTGGTACGGGTAAGCACGCAACTTTATTAGCAAATAAAGGATATAAAATTCATGGTGTTGATTTTAGCCAACAGATGTTAGCAGTGGCTGAAAATTCTCTTGCGACATTAACACCGGAACTCAAATCAATGCTCCAATTTACTCAAGGAGATATTCGTACATTCAGAGTGAATAAGAGTTTTGATGTTATTTTGTCTCTTTTTCATGTTATCAGCTATCAAACAACAAATGAAGATTTGCTTTTAAGTTTCGCTACGGTTAAGGAACATTTAAAACCTGGTGGTGTTTTTATTTTTGATATCTGGTATGGTCCCGCTGTTTTGTACCAACAGCCTGAAGTAAAAGTAAAACGCTTGGAAGATGAGGAAATATTAGTTACTAGAATTGCAAAACCGACTATTTATCCTAATGAAAATTGTGTTGATGTTAATTATGAAGTTTCCATCCTAGATAAAAAAACTAATATAGTAGAAGACTTAAATGAAATGCATAAAATGCGTTATTTGTTTAAGCCAGAATTAAGTTTTTTACTAGATAATTTTGGTTTTGAAATTATTGAGTTTGGTGAGTGGCTAACCTCTAGACCACCTGGATTTAATACCTGGGGAGTATACTTAGTGGCAAAAGTATGAACAATCACAATAATAAACAAAAAATTGCTTTTATTTATCATCCAGATGGACCCAATACTGTTCGGCTGAATACTATGCCTTTTGCAATAAATTCTGTAATTTTTCTTGCAAATTCAGGTTGGAAAATAGATTTATATCTTTGGGAAAAGCCTGATGTAAACTACACAGAAATTTTTTCTGATAACGTCACGATAAAATATATTAATGAACTACCTCCAAGTCCACTGAGTAGAATTAGACATTTGTGGTTAAAGTTAAAGTTTTCAGGAAATAGAAAATACGTTTGTGTTTTTAGTGTAGGACAAATTGGTGCTTATATTGCATCATTAATTGCTCAAAATAACAACTGCCATTTTGTTTATTTAAATGACGAATTTCCCAGTTATAGTCGTAAGGGTATTTGGTATAAATTAGAAAGACAGGCAGCGAATAAAGCTACGATGATTGTTCTCCCAGATTCACAGCGCATTCCTCATTTACTTGAAGAGCTTAATCTCAGCAGTTCTACTCCTAGTGTCGGTTTACCTAATATTCCCATTGTTAAACCGATTTTTTCAAAAATAAATTGGTACAAGCAGCTAGGTATACCTCAAGATTCTATCCCTTTTTTGCACGCAGGTTCTTTTGGAGATTGGGCACAACTTCCGGAAATTTTATCAAGCGTACCATATTGGCCGGAAAAAGCTGTTTTAATCTTACACAGTCGCTCTCCTGAAGGAGTAGAAAATTACCGTCGTGAGTTATCGCATTTAGATATACCTGGTAAGGTATTTTGGAGTTATAATTCTCTATCAGAAGACGATTTACATTCTTTAGTAAAATTTTGCTTCGGTAACTTTGCACTTTACCGCAATATCGGCCCAAATCTTGAATATGTGGGTTTATCTTCAGGTAAATTAATGCGTAGTTTAGCTTGTGGATGTCCGGTTATTTCTTCTAATCTTCCATCCCTTTCATTTGTGAAAGAGTATAAATTAGGAGTAATGGTTAATCATCCAGTTGAAATACCTAAAGCAGTGGAAGAAATTGCTTTTAATAAAGCTAGTTATGAAAATAGGTGTCTACAATTCTGTAATGATATCGCTTCTTTTGAAAAAGCTTGGGAAAATTTCTGTCAACAATTCCAGCAAATTACTCAATTAAATTTAATGCCATCTAAAATCTTTACAGGTGATAAGTATATAATTATGAATCAACCGACAAAGCTTCAAAAGTTAACAAGAATCAAAACCCCCAATTTCAAACTCTCACCCCAGCTTTCTCCAGTAGAGGAAAATGAAGAAATTGAGGAATTAGGGAGTCAGAGTAGGGGGTAGTGAGTAGGAAGATAAGGACTTTTAGTCACAGTTTGTGCTTTATTTACGCAGGATTTTGCTCTGTGTCGGGGAGCGTAATTTTACATTAATATTTTTTTCCCTCACCCTAGAAGGGTGAGGGATTTTTGCAAAATTGGGATGTTTTCGTACGTATATCGCACACAGTGTTCAATATTTATGGCTTTCTAGAAATTGCTGTATCGCCCATGTATCCGCGTAGAACATCTGTGATTCGAGAATTTTGGCGTCGCGCATTTTATAAACATTGACTGCTGGCAAATCCAGCTTTCTTCCATTACTTGGTGATATTCCTCTCAGATGCCAAAGGACGACGACATAATTTCCTGCATCTAGAAAGACTGCATCCATTTTCCTTTGGACTGGTGGCTGGAGATGATTCCAAGTTTGGGCAGCGCCTTCTACATGTTGCTGAGCGCCTGCGATACCGTGGTATACCCCTCCGTAGGGTAGTGACTCTGCATCACGTATGACAGTCTCAGCATCGTAAGCAGCGATATAGCTAGTGAAGTCGCGTTCTTCGACAGCCTTAAAAAGATGGCGAATAGTTTCTACGTTCATTTGTGACATAAATTTTCTTTCCTTTTGTAAAAATTGTTTATGGCAATGGTTTTTGTCTCATAAACAAACTTTGAAATCAGATTACACATTCACTATGCAACAATTACAGAAAGCTTTTCTTCAATGTTCTTGCGATTATTTTAAATGTTCTTGCGGTCTCTACGAAAAATGTTAGGGGTCGCCCCCACTATGCGTTTGAAATGGTAAGTGAGATGCCCTTGACTCGCGAAACCTATGACTTGAGCTATTTCCGCAATTGATAAATTACCTAAAACTAACAATTGTTTAGCTCTTTCAATACGACAATGAATTATATATTGATGAGGTGAAATACCAGTTGATTTCTTGAACAAATGAGCAAAATGATATGGACTCAAGCGTACAATTTGGGCTAACTCAGTTAAGCTAATATTTCTATCTAAATTTGCTTCGATAAAACCAACAATTTGTTTCCATTGCTGCTGAGTAAAACTACCTGTGACGATTTTTATTTGGCGTGAATTGGTTGAATATCTTGATAAAAGATGAACGGCAAGCGCATGTGCCATAGAGTCAGCGTAAAAATTACTATTTTCCCCATCAACCTCCAAGGATTTTTTAAGCGCAAAGCCAATTTGCTGAACTAATGGGTCGAACAATGCGGCCAGATGCGGAATCAGTTCAAGATGGTCGTTCCCAAAAATGTCATAACCAACCTGAGTGAGAAATGATGGTTCTAAAAATAAATTAAAAAATTCAACTTCTTTGTCCCACCGGAATTTTTGGCTGAGATGTGCTGGGTAAATTGCTAAATCTCCTGGTAGTGAATAAACTGTCTCATGTTGTCCACCAACTGCTTGCTCTAAGCGCACAGGCTTACCGACATTTATACAAATAATGTGCCTTTGTGATATATGCTCTGGAACATGACAGGGTGGTTGCCGAAATTGTGCAAAGTTAATGTTTTCCCAGTTAGCGCCATCACTAACTAGAATTGGCGACTGAGGGAGAATTAGAAGCTGATTTTTCTTGATGGAATCAGTCATCTTTACGCTTACTCCATGTGTAATTGTTGCATTTTGTCAAGTATAATTTGTACTTTTTATACTAGCTTCGGTAATAGGTTGTGCTTCAACCAGCAGATGAAAGATGGCTTTTTTAGGAAAAATTAAGATTTAAAGTTGTAGTTTAGTGCATGTTTTTGTTCCAGGCTTTACTAATAAGATGTCAGGTTTGAGTTCTGTTTACTACAATAGTTGTAACAATTGTTTACAAATGCTCTCCTTGGAAGCTGGGTTTGGTTGCGGACATTTCATAGTTAAGAGAGTTCGATAGTTTACTATAGATTTTAAGTTATGTATTTAATCAAAATTTACCTAAATTCTATTTTGTTTCTAAAGTATAGGTAAGTATTTGTACTTTTGTTTCATAATATTAAGTAGTAAATATAAATTAATCTTTTGGGACGTATTAACCCAATCGGGGTGCGATAGGTGAGGAAATACTCAAAGTCTAACCCTATAGCGCACTTGCTTAGGGTTACAGAACTCCACTAGGGGTTTATAGGAAAAGAAAAATTCTTTAATAAAGTAACAGAGGTCAATTTAGTTGTGAATTCCCAAGCTCTTACACAAAGTCAACGTCGTTATGATGCAAAAGCGATCGCCGGATATTTTCGTTATCGTCCGTGGCTAGCATGGGCACGCGCCCTAAAGATTATCTGGAATTTCGTGATATTTGTCCTCAGTCTAAAGTGGGATGATTGGCAAGGACAGGTTGAGCAAAATCAGCCGAAGCGAGCGTCTCAGTTGAGGGAGGTATTAACACGCTTGGGGCCAACGTTTATTAAAGTTGGACAAGCGCTGTCAACACGACCAGATTTGATACGCAAAGATTTTTTAGAAGAATTAATTAAATTACAAGACCAGTTACCTCCATTCGACAGTCGAGTAGCATATCAAATTATTGAAGCGGAACTAGGCAGACCAATTAAGGAGATGTTTAGCGAGTTGTCGCCTTATCCGGTAGCTGCGGCAAGTTTGGGTCAAGTTTACCACGGTTGGTTGCATAGCGGGGAAGAAGTGGCCGTAAAAGTGCAAAGACCGAATTTGCGTCCGGTTCTTTCCCTTGATTTATATTTGATGCGGTGGATTGCGAGTTGGATATCTCCTTGGCTACCTTTAAATCTGGGTCATGATTTGACTTTGATTGTAGATGAGTTTGGTACTAAATTATTTGAGGAAATTGATTACCTAAACGAAGGACGCAACGCTGAGAAGTTTGCAACTAATTTCCGCAACAACCCAACGGTGAAAGTCCCAGCAATTTACTGGCGTTATACTTCTAATTGTGTATTAACCCTGGAATGGTTAAACGGATTTAAACTGAATGATACAAAAAGTATCCGTGAAGCTGGTTTAGACCAAGAAGCAATTATTCAAATTGCTGTAACTTCTGGACTACAACAACTATTAGAATTTGGTTTCTTCCATGCTGACCCCCACCCAGGTAATTTATTTGCCATGCCAGATGGTAGGATGGGCTATATAGATTTTGGCATGATGGACCAGTTGGATGAAAGCACCAAAGAATGTTTAGTAGACGCAGTTGTTCATCTAATAAATAAAGACTATAGCGATTTAGCTCAAGATTATGTTAACTTGGGCTTCCTGAGTCCAGGTACAGATATTCGTCCTATTGTTCCTGCATTAGAAGCAGTTTTGGGAGATGCTATTGGTCAAAATGTTGGAGATTTTAACTTCAAAACTGTGACCGATAAATTCTCGGAATTAATGTACGATTATCCATTCCGAGTTCCAGCCAAATTTGCATTAATTATTCGTTCCTTAGTGACCCAAGAAGGTATTGCTCTCAGCCTCAATCCAAATTTCAAAATTGTTGAGGTAGCGTATCCTTATGTAGCGAAGAGATTATTAACAGGTGAATCACCGCAATTACGACGACGTTTATTGAATGTGCTATTTAAGGATGATAAGTTCCAGTGGGAACGACTAGAAAATATGGTTTCTATTGCTCGTACTGATGGTAGCTTTGATTTATTCCCTACAGCACGATTAGGGTTACAATATTTGTTATCGGATGAAGGTCAATTTTTAAGAAGACAACTAGTAATTGCTCTTACAGAAGATGACCGCTTGCATACAGAAGAAGTCCAACGTTTGTGGAATTTAGTTAAAGATGAAATAACCCCAAATCGTTTATTTAATGCAGCAATTGGCGTTTTGACAGATTTATCTAGAGAAAGCGTTGCTGCGATATTACCTTCTGTGACATCGTTAATAGCAAAAAATAATTCATAATTCAATACAGGAGTCACCATGTACTATTTTCCTCAACAACCGCCATATCTATTGTTAGCCATTGGTTTTTTTGCGGCATTTACTTCTGGTGTAGCTTTCACTGGAACACTAAAAGAAATTACACAAAAATGGCGTAAAAGCGGTGCGGAAAATGGTGAGTCCAGCTTGTCCGCAAAGGGAACAGTTTTACCATTTTTGGGAATTACTATTGGGGTTAGTTTATTTCTTGTTTCTGGATTAGCAATATTCGGTTTCCCAAATATACTAGCTTGTGCAATTGGTTTACCGATTTCACTTTTGACCTGTGCTTTAGTTTGGTTCCAGTTAAAAAGTATGCTGACTTTTGCTGAGCGTAGAGGGATGCAGTCTTTGGACTTGGACTCGATGAGATAGTTGATTTAATAGACCTAACCCCCCCAACCCCCCCTTCCCTAGCAGGGAAGGGGGGGCTACGATTTTCTTTATTTTCTTTTATTTCCCCCCTTCCCTCAAAGGGAAGGGGGGTAGGGGGGTTAGGTTCTTACTGTTTCACTTTAATTTGACGTAACTGATTTTTCAATGCTTCAAAATTTTGTTGCAACTGATTTTTCTTTGCAGGTGCTGAAATATTTGCGGGGGGTAATGCTGAATTTAAGTTGCGGTAATGTTCCCAAATTTCCCAATAGGGGCAACCTGGTTCAATTCTAATTCCTGCCCAATGGAGATATTGTAGTTGTTGAGATACTGTTGGGTCTATTAGTATATTTCCTTGTTTTTCAAAATGGGGAGTACCAGCCCAATTTCCTGGAGCTTTACCTTCTCTGCGAACTATATTGAAGCGATTGGGAATGCGCTTGAGAAGCATGTAGTTGATAATCGGTTGGTCAGATGTTTTTTGAGAGAAATCAAAAAATTCAGGATGTGCAGCACATTCAGCAAAAGTATTGTATAAGTCATTTTCTGAGATTAAATTCTTTTTGGAACCCCAGAAGCCACCGTTAAAGATATCTTTTACTTCGCTTTCACTAAATACTTTTTGCTCTAGAACTTGAGGTGTAAATACATTTGTGATTCCACCCAAATGTTGATAGTCGCAGCAAATAAAATCGGTAGATTGTAAGTAGTTAAGATTATCGCTGATTTTTTCAAAGACAACTATATCAGTGTCAATATATATAAACTCATCAAATGGACCGAACCAACAAGCTTGCTTACGGAATTGATTGGGACGTGCAAAAAATTTACCTCCAAAAGTTTCGTGTAATTTATTTGATAGTCTATCAATAAAATCTAAATCTTCGTAAACTTCTACACCGTAATGCGTTTTTAGAGTTTCAGCTATTCCATGATAATTTTCATCATAAGGAATCATTACAATTGGGGTATCAGTGTCATGTAAGCGAATACTGTTGAGTAGTGCAATAGCATGGTCTGTTACCTTGTCGTTAGCAATAATATAAATTCCACGAGTCATATATTTACCCTCAAATAATGTTTACAAAATAACCCCTCTCCAAAACCTCTTTATTCCCCCCCTTCCCTCCTAGGGAAGGGGGTAGGGGGGTTAGGTCTCTTAGCTGGCTAATCCAATTTTTTTCAGAACCCTTGTGGTTAAACTTGGGGGAGCGTTATAAGCTACTGCTTTTGTGGTGAATTCCGGTCTTTTTTCTGGTTCATGTAGATAGCGGTAATGTAAGAAAATATCTCGATAGGGAAAGTCAATATTTTCTCCAGCACAAACACGGGTAAATAACTGAGATGACAAACCAATGTAGTGGATATAGGTTAATTTGTTACCTTTATCGTACAAAGTATTATCTCTGACTTCAAAATGAGGGGAAGTGACACAACAACCTGTTCTTTCATTTTTTGGTAGTTCTGTAGCAAAATTATAACTAGATATTTCCGACCGCATTACCATGTAGTTTAAAATTGTTTGGTCTGGAGCCATATCATAGAGAATATGTGCTTCCCCTTGTCGCAATTTCTCTAGTAAATATTTCTGCTTTTCAGCATCAAATATTCCTTTTTTAGAACCATAAAATCCTGAACAAAAAATTTCTTTTTCTAGTCTATTCTGAGAAAATACTTTTGTTAATTTAGGCGAATGAATATTATAAACATGAGATAAGTCTGTATATTGAAAATCATAAACGACCCATTCATGATGATTTAACTGAGCAAAAATATGCTCAAGCTGACTCATTAGTAAAGTGTCAGCATCCATGTATATAAAACGATTGAACGGTCCGTCAAAAGCGCAGAATCGTCGATGAGTACCAACCCGATGATACTTGGTGCTGCCTATATTTTGCCAGTGTTCTTGAGCGGTAGGATGAGCATCCCAAATTTCGCAAGCAAATTCATCCCATCGCGCAATTGAATCTTTATTATCGTAAAGTTGTACGTTCGGACGACGAGCTATTTCTTCCGCAATTTTAGTTGTATTATCGTCGTAAGGATAAACGCAAACTGGCATTGCTTCTCCATAAATTGCCTCGATACTATTTAGCAACGCAACCAGCTGCTCGTAAACTCTATCATTTGCAAGTGTACAAATTCCGTCCATAAGAAATAGGGAGTGGGGAGTGGGGAGTAGGGAATAACCTTTCTTTTATTCCCCCCCTTCCCTAATAGGGAAGGGGGGTAGGGGGGTTAGGTCAATTTAGTGACGTATTCAGATAGCCAATTTAATAAATTTAACTTATGTAAAATTATTTGTCTCGCTTCTGCAATAGCTTCCTTGGCTTCATACCAAGCATCGGGAGTTGATGTTACTTCTTTAATATAAGCGATACCTTTTTCGTCTAAACTAGGTAAACGCAAAAAACTACCGGGTGGTAATAATTTATCTGCTGCTGACCCACCGTAATAAATTGGTAAACACCATGCTAACAATGAATCCCAAAGTTTTTCGCTTACATACCAATCATTATCAGCGTAATTTTCAATCGCTAAGTTGTAATAATATGGTGCCATTCCGTGCCATTTATTGCCTAGCTCTCCTGATGTTTTTACCCATGTTGGTAAATCACGTCCAAAATAATTTAGTGGAACTTGACTTTCTTGCAATGACTGCATGAATTGCAAGCGTTGACGATGATTTGCTGTACGGTTAATTCCGGAAGTAATCCAACTACAAGAATGAGTTTTTTCTGGAGGTGGCATTTCATTTAACTCTCTAAAGGAGTTGGAATGATACCAAATAGCCGGCATATAATCCGGTGTGGGTGCAAAATCGTCGGGACCAGAAATATAGCCGCAATATTTTTCTGCTTGCTGATAATTATATTTATTTAACTCTACGATTTCATCTAGGGGTGGTTCTCGCAATAGAAAAATCATTCTTTCTTTAGCTGTACCACGAAAACGAGATTCAATATTTATCTCTGAGTTTATTTCTGATTGCTGTGGTTGTTTATTTCTGATTTTATCTACTAAACCATTATCCAATAACCAACATTTACGCTTATGTTGTGTTGGTTGAGGAAAATCAAATTGATATAACAGCAAAAAATCTGGCTTTTCTGCTAAAGCCTGCATTTGAATATTTCCCCAAATTCCTTGATGGCGTGGGGTTTGTTGCCATAGCCAATCACCTCTTTTTTCTAGAGCGCGATAGCTGGTAACCATACCGATTGTTTTTTTATTCATGTGATTTATTTACTATTAATTATTACGTATATAGCAGTCCTATATAATTTGTGAAAAACCCAATTAACAGTCAACAGTCAACAGTGAACCGTCAACTATCAACAGTTTCAAAGTAGGAATTCACTACTTCATTAAATTCTGACATAAATCTATGTGTGGAAAATAAATTTTTCTGTTGAGCTAAGGATTCACACAATTTACTCTGCTGATTGGGATTACTGAGGACATTTACAATTTGAGCGACTGCTTCTTGCTCTTTGTTGAAAAATAATTCTTCGTTGTGCTTACCTACAATTTCTACCTGTCCACCTTCACCCCTAACAAAGGGAATAGCTCCAGCTTTCACCATTTCAGCTATAGAAATACCAAAAGGCTCTTTTTTGAAGTGAATTCCGTATCTACATTTGGCTAAAAGTTCTGTATATTCTTTATATGGAAGATTTTCGTATATAGTTATCCAGTCCTGATTTTCTTTAACCATTTTTTTGATTAAAGAATCATATTTCCATCCGTAAACACCACCACCACCACCTGTCATGTGGAGTTTAATGTCAAATCCTTTTTCTCGAACCATTTTGAGAATCTTGATTACTCTATGAGGTTCTTTTGCCTCTACTATTCTTCCACTACAAATAAATGCGTCTTCTTTTTCGCTCCAAGGTATATTTGGTGTGTCTATGACAACTGGAGGATAAACAACTTTAGGCTCTATACCGTAAACTTTTTTAGTATAATTTGCTAGGTGTTCTGAATTGGTGATAGAAATATTTTTGAGCATATCTTCTTTAGAGAACGAAGATATTTTTCTGTAAAGGGGTGTACCTTCCAAAACTTGGGTCATGTGTATATATTGAATACCAACTTTACCTAAGTCCATTGCATTATAGCCACACATAACCAAGTCATAGTTATGACTATTTTGCTTAAATAAGCGAATTAATAAATGGAAAAATAACATTCTTAATTCCTTGTTGTTTGCCATCATAAAATAGCAAGCATCACGGAACATATCTGAAACAAGAGGAATAACTTTTACATTTTGGCTAGATAAACTCGTTCCATACATGGAATTAAGTTTTTTTAAATCAATATTTCCAACTGTGAATAATGTTAAATCGTACTTTTCTTGTAATCCTTGGAGCATCCATAATACTACTGCTTCTGCACCACCTCCCATAAAATAGGGGTAGTAAACTGCAATTTTTTTCATTTGGAAATATTCTATTTACGTAATGATATGTCCTATTATATGCTTTTAGTATCAGTAGTCAATAAATAATATTACTGAATTTTATATACCAAGCATTCAGTGTTATTACTTGTTTCTTTGCATTAAATAGAATCTAGATAAAAAATCTAGATAAAAATCTAGATAAAATATTTACTCAGCAACAATATTGTTCTTCTTCGGTCGCAAAGATTCATCAACGTAGCTAATAATTCTTTCTGCTCTTTTTTCCCAGGTGAATTGATTCGCTAGGTTAATGCTATCAGGGTAACCTTCTACTTTTCTGGGATATTTGTCTAAAGTATGCTTAATACATTCTGCAAATTGATAAGGGTCATCTGGTTCACACCACTCAGCAATTAGAGGTGACTTTTTGAATGTCATTAGTGGTGGTATCATAGTCACTGCTATGGGAGTTCCTGAAGCCATATACTGAAAGAACTTGACTGGATTTGTAAAGTTTGCAGCTTCACCAGAACAATGAGGATGTGCTAAAACATCAGCAGCTTGAAATAAAATACTTAATCGTTGACGCGGTAATATCCAACCTAAAAAATTTATATTTTCTACTTGCTTTTCTTTAGCTTGATGCTGATAATTTTTTATTTGTCCCTCTGTTCCACCTGTGATTGCAAATTGGATATGTGGGAGTTGTTTTGCTGCATCTATTAAAACTTCAATACCTTTAAATCCGTACAAAGCACCAGAATAAACTACTAAAAATTGCTGTCCATTTATTAATAACTCTTTTCGCCATTCTTCCGCTGCTTCTGGTTGCCTAACTAAAAAAGAATTGTCGAAACCATTATGTAGCCAAACAGTTTTTTCTGAAGGCATACCATACTCAATTAAACTTTCGCGAACAGCTTCCGATTGAGTTATAGCTACTTGAAAATAGGGACTATTAACAATTTCTGACTCAAAGGTTTTCTCTTGAAAATAGTGACGTTCGTAAATAATAGGAATTTTATTTTTAACTGCCGCTCGTGCAAAGTACCAATCTCTTGTGTGAACTATTTTTGTGTGCGGTAATAAGTGAAATGGTAAATAATATTTGCTTGCTACTGTACTAGAGTTCAGCCACTTTTTAGCTACTTTGTGAATCGGCCAAGGCATTGGTAAAGTAAATATGTCCAAGTTTTCTTGAACATCATAAAACTCTTTAAAATTATTATCTGGTTTTCGACAATGAAAAGGAGAAAGTAAATCTAAAATATTTTTATTATTCTTGTTTTGCTCCGGAAATACTAAAACAGAAGAGTAACCCAAATTGGCTGCAGCATTGGCACATGAGACATCGTGAATTTCGTGAGCAGTATCGGGTTGAAGTGATATGCTCCGGCTGAAAAATATATACTTATTTTCCAGATGTTTATTATATTTATCCATGCTGCACCACTTTATTTAGGGTTACTGGGTGTTATGTAACGTTGTCCTCAAATTTCTCTAAATAATTAAGAAGATTCATCGCTGATTTATAAACTTCTGTGATTAATTCATTTTGCTCTTGAGGTGTTTCCACTAGGTCATCTGCTAAAGAACGGAGAGAACTTAACACAGAATTAACAATAGTTCTGAATTCGTAAACAATATTAGTTAATGATTGAGTTTGGGTTACAACTCTACCGTTTTCTTCTACTGCTTGAAGTTGCCATTTCTGTTGCAAACTTACAGCATCATCAAAAATATCAATAGCATTGAGAATTCTAAAAGCTGATTTATAAGATTGCTCTATTAATTCCTGCTTTTCTTGAGGATTCTCTGCCATATCATCTAACAGTAAGCGCAAAAAACCAATCATAGAATTTAAGCGCGTTCTAATTTCATGGGAAATACGAGTGAAACTTTGACTCGGTGATTTACTTTGCTCTTCTTTTTTGTCTGTAAATTGCATCGAGTATAAACGGGAGTAGTAACCACCTTTCTCTAAAAGTTCTTCGTGAGTTCCCACCTCTACTACGCTTCCTTGTTCTAAAACTGCAATTTGATGAGCTTTTTGTACTGTAGAAAGACGGTGTGCAATCACTATACTTGTTCTTTCGCGACTAAGTTCATCGATTGCTTCTTGAACTAAACGCTCGGAGACGGTATCTAATGCACTGGTTGCTTCATCTAAGATAAGAATTTTTGGGTCTTGCAACAATGCACGAGCAATAGCTAAACGCTGTCGCTGTCCACCAGACAACATAACACCACGGTCACCAATTATTGTGTCAAAACCTTGGGGTAATTTGACAATAAACTCGTAGGCATTTGCTCGCTTGGTTGCTATGATAACTTCCTCCTCGGTTGCGTCTGGTTTTCCATAAGCAATATTATTTTTTACGGAGTCATTGAAAAGAAATGTATCTTGGCTGACTACGCCCATTTCTCTCCTAAGAGATTTTAAATCAAACTCTTGTAAATTGATTCCATCAATAGTTATAGAACCAGAGATTGGGTCGTAAAACCTTGGTAATAAATCCGCAAGGGTAGATTTACCAGCACCAGAACCACCAACTAAGGCTAAAGTAGTACCTCTAGGGAGGTATAAATCAACATCTTTGAGTACTAATTTTTCGTTACCAGGGTAACGGAAAGAAATGTTATTAAAATGGATACCTTTTTCTATCGAATTACACTTATGGTTACCGTAAGCCATGAACGGCTTATCACCTCTTTCTAAAAATTCAGCCACCATATCTAGACTGGGGGAATTATTAGCGAAAGCACTTCTAAGAGTGTTTAACTGAGAAACTAATGGTAATGTTCGCAGGAGTATAACCAAATACATCAATATTACTTCTGAAATAGAAGAAATTTGGTCTTTAAAGAAAGTGCGACTGAGATAAACAATCAATAGTAAGACTGTAATCCCCATTACCTCACTTATAGGTGCAATTACTTCTGAGTTCGCTTGAGATTTAAAATCCGCTTTTTCGCGTTCTTGAACTAATTTGACAATTTTTTTATACTCTTTTTCTTCATTTCCAGTAGACTTAACTAAACGAATTCCGTTTAGAGTTTCTAATACAGCGATTGAGTAATCTTTAGAAATATCAGAGACAGCTTTACCATAAATTCTGGCATGAGAAATAGCATACTGATTAAAGAAATTTATCAGAGAAAGTAAAAAAGTTGATGCAAGTGTTAATTGCCAGGAAATTGACAAGAGTATTCCAATCGATACTAAAGTTGTAATTCCCACACTTAGTAACTTAACAGTAGTACCGATAGCATTCGCAGCACGAGCAACTTCTCCCCCAAGACGATTGGTTAAATCACCAATTTTCATCTTGGTATAATAATCTATGTCAACATCCAGTAACAAATTAATGCCTTTTTCTCGCATAAATGCTGTTAGAGTGCGGCTTAAAGTACTGGATGTTAAAGTATTCGCGTAACTTGCGGCATTTTTTAATGCAATTGTTAATATAATTGCCCCAGCCATCACTGCCATACGGTAATCTTCTGGCAATGAGTCAAAGGGTTTCATAATCCCTCTTAAAATTGGTGGACCACTACTTAAATCGGTATCTTGTCCAACAATTCTTAAAATAACTGGTACAATTAATGCCGTACCAATACCATTAAATAATGCGCCTGAAAATCCTAAAATAACTGTTAAAGCTATTAATCCGGGATAAGGTTTTGCAAATCGAAAAATTAGTTTACTTGTAGACATATAAATATTAGTTTTTTGACAAACCAGAAATAAGTTGAGATAAAGTTGTAGCCATTGCGTCAGTACTATAATGTTGAATGCATCTTACTCTGGCCATTTTTCCTAATTCGTTTGCTTCCTCTAAATTTTGGAATATATATTTAATTTTCTCAGCCATAGCTTCCGGAGAATTGGGTTTGCTCAGATAACCCACACCTTTTAATATTTCTGGAATATCCCCAACGGTGGTTGATAAAATAGGTTTTGCCATTGCCATTGCATCAGTTAATTTAATAGGAAACTGAGCTTTTGCGGTAGATACATCTTGTTGGGGAACAACTACTAAGTGTGCAGCAGAGACGATTTCTGGCATTTTTTCTATAGGAAATTGCGGTAGTCTAATTATCCAACGTCCCCAATTTTCGAGTAGATGTTCAATGTAGCCATCACCAATATCTCTTCCTCCAACTATAACTAACCTCAAATCCGGTTGATTTAGAAAATCTAGTGCTTTCAAAACATCTTCCAGACCTTTGTGCGGTCTTGCGGTTCCTGGAAACATTAATATTTTATACTCAGAAAGACCATGAACAACTCTACTCGCTTCCGGGTCAAAACGCTCTGGGTCAAATAACGCAGTATCCTTACCATTGGGTAAATAAGTTCCTCCAAAGCGATTTTGGAGAAACTTTGTATCTACTGTCACAGCATCAGCTTTAGATACGAGTTTTTCTGCCCATTTTAAATATTGGGGGTGGTCTGGATTTCTTAAAGCACCTTTGGTCTTTAATAAATCTCTAGCAAATTGTTTTAATGTAGGACGATATTGACATTCATCCCCTCCGTGCCAACTTAATTCCCAATCATCCATATCTAAAATTAAAGGACGCTGGGAACTGATTTTTTTCAATAAACCTACACCAAAACTTGTTGCTCTTGGTTTGACTGCATACAAAATATCTCCATCTATTTGGTCAATCAATTGTTTAGCTGAGGTAAATAATTTTGGGTAGTCATAACCGGGAACTGAGCAAACAGTAAGGTCAGATGGAGGAACAGGATAAAGATGTTCTTTGAACAAAAAACCGAAAACTTTAACGTCATAGTTTAATTTTCTAATTACTTGACTGAGCAAATAAGCTCTAGTACCCCCACCACCTGATAAATCGGGGGCAATTATTGATATTTTTAATTTTCTCTCCGTACTTTGTTCATTCATAAATAATTTAATATTAGTAATAATAATAATTGCTGATATTCAACTCTAAAAGCTTTAATCAATTTATTTCAGTCTTTACTTTAGTAAATAAAATAATTAATTGGCTGCGACAGTATTTATCCTACATAATCGAAGGATAAATTAATAACTTTGTAAATGCACAATAAATAACTTATATAAATATATAAACTCAGCAAAAACCAATACCAATGTTATTTTGTGTGTGCTATAATTACAATAGCATTTCTACTGATTAATAAGTTCTAACTATTTGATAGCATTAGATGCTTAAGTGGATATACGGTGTGTGAGACATTGACCAAATTGGAAAACTCCCCACACACGAACCTAACCCCCCTACCCCCCACAGACCGATAAGGGAAGGGGGAAATAAAAGAGACTAATGACAAGTGACCAACGACCAATAACCCATGCATATGACTAAAGAGTTGATTGTGCGTTTCGCCGAACCTGCTGATTGTCCCGTATTATTTGACCTAATAAAAGGTTTAGCAGAGTACGAGAAATTATCTCACATGGTTACTGGTGATGCTTTAGCCTTAAAAGAACATTTATTCGGGACTCCAAAATATATAGAGGCTCTCGTTGCAGAATACGAGGGAAAAGGCGTAGGTTTTGCTTTATTTTTTTATAACTACTCTACCTTCCTTACCAAGCCAGGAATTTACTTAGAAGATATCTTCGTGTTGCCAGAGTACCGACGATATGGTATCGGGACTGCAATTTTAACAAAAGTTGCCCAAATCGCAGTTTCCAGAAATTGCGGACGTTTAGAGTGGTCAGTATTAGACTGGAATGAACCAGCACAAGCATTTTATCGGCGTATGGGTGCTTCAATTTTAGACGAATGGCGTATTTGTCGCGTCACAGGGGAAGCTTTGCTGAAGATGGGGAGTTAAGCAATTCGCAATAAGCCGAAGCGGCACGCTGCGCGAACGCAATTCGGATTAGCTAATAGCAAAAATACATTAACTATTATGTAATTCCTTACACTTATTAATATCTTTTTACAAAAGTTTAATTTATTTTTGAACGGCTGGATTGTCAAGTAATAAGTTATATTTAATATTTTCCAAAGCTATATATCACAGGCGTTTGAAGAGATAAAAACCCGAAGTATGACAGCCTGTCTATTGACGCCGAAACCAGCATTCATGAGAATTATTAAGGATATCCTACCGAACACGCCTTTGTTACAGAGGAAACACTAAATGAAGAGAATTTTTTCCGTATTGCTGTTAGGCATAGCAATCTTTACATTTGCCTTCAGTAGTCCCGCTTTGGCAGGAGATGCTGCAAGCGGTTCCAAAGTTTTTTCAGCTAACTGCGTTTCGTGCCATGCAGGTGGTAAGAACTTGGTGCAAGCGAACAAAACTCTGAAGAAGGATGCCCTGGAGAAATATGGCATGTATTCTGCAGACGCAATTATTACTCAAGTGACAAAAGGTAAAAATGCAATGCCAGCTTTTGGTAAGCGTTTAAGCGCTGCCCAAATCGAAGATGTAGCTGCTTATGTTTTGGCTCAAGCAGATAAAGATTGGGCGAAGTAAACTTTTTGTATAAGTATAATTTTGTCCCTGTTTAAGCTGTAGGGTGGGCAATGCTCACCCTATTGTTATTTTTGTTATTTGTAAAATAGGGATTGGGGAGTGGGGAGTGGGGAAATGGCAATTCTTAATCCCATTTTTATAGTTGCTTCTCTATAATTAGTAATGTACTAAGTCTTTAGTAAACTGAACTTTATTGGATATTTCTATGAATCGCAATTACCGATTCATTCTATACCTGTTTTTTCTTTTTGTAGTTAATTTTACAATTTTTACTTCGCATTCGCTAGCTTTACCCATTGCACAGGAAAGCAATAATAATAGCTTTCGATTGGGTGTGGAAAAAATGCAAAGTAATAAATTTACGGAAGCAATCAAGGAATTCACCGAAGCAATAGAAAATGATATTAATCCAGATGCTGCTTATAGTAATCGGTGTCTCGCTTTTCTGCAAATAAATCAATATCGCGATGCTGTTGCAGATTGTACAAAAGCGATAAATTTTTATCCTAGCAATGCTGAAGCCTATCTCAATAGGGGATTAGCACAATATAGACTTAAAAATTATGCTGCTGCGATAGTAGATAATAATAAAGTTTTAGCCCTTAATAAAAATGACTTTCGTGCTTACTATAATCGTGGGATGGCAACTGCTGCGAGTGGAAGCTATCCCAGAGCTATATTAGATTACAATCAGGCATTAACTTTAATTCCTCACACATCTACTCTGTTGGCAGCAGATGTTTATAATGACAGGGGATTGGCTTATTTTAAAGTTGCTGACCTGGATGCAGCGATGAGTGACTTTACCAGAGCTGTTCGTCTTAATGATAAGGATGATAGGGCTTACTTTAATAGAGGTTGTACCTGTGCTAAAAAGGGTGATACTTTTAGTGCAATCAATGATTTTAGTCAGGTGATTAGGCTGAATCCTAGTAATGGTCAAGCTTATATTAATAGAGGTATTGCTTATCATCAACTTGGCTATCAACCTGCAGCTATAAATGACTTGCATAAAGCCGCTGATTACTTTGCAAATTCAGGACAAAAACCTGCTTATCAATATACCTTGAATTTATTAAAGTCTTTACAGCAGCAGATAATATCGTCCATAGAAATTGCATTTTTGGATAATGGGACTAAATTTAATATTTAATTATACTTTTTTGTATTATTAGCTACTAATTAGCTAATAATATAATTTCTTGTTGATATTATTTAGGATTGTTATGTAGTGTTTTGGTAAAGTGTCCATATTTCCCACTTTTGTGAGTGATAATTTTTGCAGTATAGTTACTCACAACTAAAGTAGTATGAAAATACTAATAGTGGAAGATGACGAGCGCATTGCGAAACCCTTAGCGGAAGATTTAAAGCATCAGTATTATGCTGTTGATATTGCTCGTGATGGTATTGAAGGTTGGGAATATAGCCAGTGTACTCAATATGACCTAATTTTGTTAGATTTGATGCTACCTAAATTAGATGGTATTAGTTTATGTAAGCGTCTACGAGCAGCGAAGTATAATGCGCTTATTTTAATGCTCACAGCAAAAGATACTTTAGCTGATAAAGTTATTGGCTTAGATGCAGGAGCAGATGATTATTTAATCAAGCCATTTGAATTAGAAGAATTAGCTGCAAGAATTAGAGCTTTATCACGTAGGAACCCTGCTACTCAACAACCATTATTAGTCTACGGAAATTTACAAATTGACCCAAGTAGTTGTAATGTTACTTATGCAGATAAAATATTAGCATTAACACCAAAAGAATACATGATATTAGAATGTTTTGTCAGGAATCCTAATCAGGTCTTGACTCGTGCGATACTTTTAAGTAAATTATGGGATTTTGATAAATTATCTGGAGAAGAAACTATTAAAACTCATATTACTAATTTACGGAAGAAGTTAAAAAACGCTGGTAGTCCAGAAAACCTGATTGAAACTGTTTATGGTGTTGGTTATCGTTTAAACAATCAGTAACTATAAGTACTTTTTATAAGTTTTGTTATGTTTAAGAAAATCAGATATCGACTGCTATTTTCCTATATAGTAGTTTTAGCATCGATATTGGTAATTTTTGCTATTGCAGTAAGAATTTACTTTCAAAGTAGTCTTGCTAGAGCGACACGCGAAGAACTAATTGCTCTAGGGGAAGGTGCTGCTGCTAGTGCTAAATTTGAAAACAATCAGGTGCTATTTGAGAATGAATTTCCCATAAAAGAGATTACTGCTAACCACCGAGCGCTACAGTGGTTTGACACTCAAGGTAATTTAATTTATCAACAAGGAATAGACACTATAAATTTACGGGTTTCTTTTACGGATAAAGAACAAATTCAGGCAGGTAAAAATCCTGTACAGTCGGTCACTTTGCCGATACTTGGAAATGAAGACGGCAAGTTAATTGGGTATGTACGAGTAAGTAAATCTCTAAAAGAAATTAATGAACTGTTAAGTATATTAGATTTAGGTTTAGGTGGTGGAATTATTTTATCTTTGCTTTTGAGTAGTCTTGGGGGAGTTTATCTTACTGCTCAAGCTATGCAACCGATTGAAGAAAGTTTTCAACGTCTAAAACAATTTACTGCTGATGCTTCTCATGAATTACGTAGTCCTTTGATGGCTATTAAGAGTAATGCAAGAGTAGCACTTAAATATCCAGACGGAATGCGAGAAGGTGATACAGAAAAGTTTCAAGACATTATTAGTGCAACAAACCAAATGACTTGTTTGACTGAAGATTTACTATTTTTAGCTCGTAACGATAAAAATCCTCATCACAAGAAAGAGTCTGTTAATTTAACAAAAATTTTAGAGAATTTAGTCCAATTATACAAACCTCAAGCAGAAGCAAAAGAAATTAAATTAATCTGTGAGTTAAGTGAGAATATTGAATTACTAGGTGATTCCGGAGAACTAAAACGGCTTTTTACAAATTTAATTGAAAATGCACTTCATTATACCCTCAGTTCTGGTGAGATTAAAATCAAAACTAGTCACGTTAATTCATATATACTTGTAGAAATACAAGATACGGGCGTAGGAATTGCACCAGAGAATTTAAATAAAGTGTTTGAAAGATTTTGGCGTGGGGATAATTCCCGTTCTTATCATTCTGGTAGTTCTGGTTTAGGTTTGTCTATCGCTTCTGCTATAGCCCAAAGTCATGGAGGATTAATTACTGTCTCTAGTCAGTTAGGAGTTGGTAGCTGTTTTGGCGTAAGTTTGTTAGCTAAGGTTGTGACGTAGAGACCGAATTAATTCGGTCTTTACATTTTGGCAATTATTAAAATATATGCTGTATTGCCACAAATCTTTCCAAGTTCTTGACAAATTAAATCTAAGGTTAAATTAGGTTATCACCTTAGGTTTACTCTCAATGCGACATGAAAAAATCCACAAAAATCCTTATAGTCGCGTCATTACTTGGAGTTTCAGGCTTTGCTGGACTCCTTAAAGTTGCTCATAGAAGTTCTTCTGCTGAACCGATTGCAATTATGAATCAGCCTGAGAGTAATTTTCAAATAGTCTCTAAAGATAATCAAAAAGACAAAAATAATCTGTTAGCCAAAAAATCATATTCAGAGGCAGATAAAAATATTCAAGTAAAAGATAGTTTTGATTTGTATTCTTTAAATCAAATAAATCAATATACTGAAAATACCTATGATGCTGTGAAAAGAAAAGATTGGACACAAGCACAAGCTAATTTATCTCAGCTTAAAAAAACTGCAAAAGTTATTGCTTTTAAATTTAAAGACACTAATATATTCTTAAATAAATTAAATCATCGGATTACAAAATTAGATAAAGCTATTAAACAACAAAATCGACAATCGGCTATGCGATATTGTAATCAAGTAACGTTGGTTACAACTAAAATGGAAATGCACTCACAATTAAAAGTGCCAATTGAAATTACCTTGCTTGATTACTATGGACGCGAACTAGAAATTTGGTCTCCAACAGGAAATATAGTTTGGTTACATAAAACGGCAGCTAATATAAGTCTTACTTGGAGCAAAGTTAGACCATCGATATTAGCAAATGCTGGAGCAAGTCAAGCAGATAAATTCGATAAGCTCATTATTGATATGGATAAAGCTTCGTCTTCTAATGAATATAGTAGACTCGCAAATAAAGTACAAGACGAGGTAGACAATTTGGAAAAGATTTTTAAATGATATATAGCATTACCGTTTTAATTAAATACACCGGGCGGGCAAGGATGCCCACCCCACAAGATGTTGACTAATGAATTTGCACCTCACTCAACTGAGAACCGTTATAAAAAAATAATATTAATATTTGCTTCACGCTTAAACTGGAGGTTTTCCCGTAAGGTAATTGCAAAGACGCAAAATGAGTATTAGCTCTTATTATTATATGAATCTTTCCGAGTTCTTGATATTTCTATAATATTCTTACATCAATATTAATTTTCAGGGTTAAGACTGTGGCATTAAAGTTATTTTAAATATCTAGTGTGAGGATTCTGTATGGGAATAAAGAATAATCTTTCTGATACTAATATTAATAGCAACGAGCAAAATGTAACTTTAGATAAAAAGTCTAATAGCAATATCCTCTTAGTTATTGGATTAAAAATGACCGTGCAACATTGCCAATACTAGCTAAATATTTTGATGTTCATAATGATACTCCGCAAGGAAAAACTGATTATGGTTTACAAAAAAATAATCTCAAAATTGCAGTTATTAAAGGAACCGAAAATAATGCAGACACAACCAAAACTATGGGCTTCTTACCTCAGCATGGCTATAATAATATTTATGTTACAAGACATGATGTCGATAATTCCAACAATTTACCTTTGCTAGAAACACAAATAATTGCTCAGCAAGGGAATGTAGAAGCCGCAAATATGGTTAAAGATTCCTTAGCTACCGGGAAAGTAATTCTTGAATCTATTGGAGATATTTCATCTGATATTACCATCATTGTTGGAAAAGACTTAGCTGATAAATTATAAACCTTTCCTAGGATAAATTGACTCAAAAAGAAAACTTATATGCAAAGAAGAAAATTTTTTCAGAATACCAGTTTATTTGTAGGTTCTGTCTTGATTGCAAATTTCATGCATTCAGGATATAAAAATTTGCTAGAGTCCGTCCAAGCAAGACAACTAAAAATAGCAAAAAACAAGCCCCACGAAAAAGCCTTTGAAAAAGGGAAGTATACTGTTTGGAAATTAACAGATAAACCTGGATTTTTTTTCCAAGCTGGAATGGCAATTGATGCTGATGGTGCTCCTAATGCTTATCACCCTCAAAATAAAGGTATTGACGGTTTGGAACATGCTGGTGAACCTGGAAACTGGTGGGCATTAGTTACAGATACTGGTAAGCCAACTGGAAACCCTGTGATTCAAAAAGCTAATGACCCTTATCCGGGCTATTATATTTCATCAACAGCACTTTACGACGAGACGAAAGATATTGACAATCCCAAAAGGTACGTTGACTCTGGAAAAATTCCCTATATAGTTTTGCCACAGAATAATGATGAAGAATTTCTCAAAAAGACACAAATTAAATTAGGGGATTTTGCTGTCGTTTACAACACTAAAAATAATAAACTTATCTTCGCTATTTTTGCTGATACCAGTTTATTTTTTGCAGGTGGAATAGAAGAATATAGATTTGGAGAAGGTTCTATTGCTCTTGCTAAAGCTTTAGGAGTTCTTTCTAATCCTCGGAATGGAGGTGTAGCTGATGGTATTTTTTATGTGATATTTCCAGGAACGGGAAACGGGAAACCTAGAAGCATCAAAGATATCAACACTTTGGGAGCAAAATACTTTAAACAATGGGGTGGATTAGCTCAAATCCAAACTTGTTTAAAAAATAGTAGGTTGGGTTGAGGAACGAAATTTTTAGCTATTTACGTTTTATTGCGTTATCTGGAAAAGCACAACACTTGGATATTCGTTTGGTATCGTATGGGAATGGGAGTATTTTTATTCCTGGGTTCGCTGATTGGGTTTTTACATGCTTCATAATTTCCTGTGTTCATTTTTTTAAAGCAGTAATTCTAAATTAATTATAAAATTTTACAACTACAATAAGCCTGGTGTCCCTAAGATACCGGGTTTTTATTGGAAATATTAGAAATAAAAATTACAGCTATTATCTTTTCAAGTTCTTTACTTTTGCTACCTATAGTGAAGCCACAAAGCGAAAAGAAATAAATTGAAAATGATACATATGACGGAAAGTAACCTCCAAAGTTATTGCGCTCAATTGCGAAAACATAATTAAGATTGTTCACCAAAAAACAAATAACTATTTTAAAAAATTGGGAGTATTCAGTGCCTAATAAAAACGGTCGTCCGGTATTCTATGACCCACAATTTCGTCGTTGGCGTTGGTTTAAACGCACCACAAAAGTAACTATAGTTTTGCTAATAATTATATTTACCACTTTCCTTAGTAGTATGATTATTCAACCTCAATTACCATCTTTGAATTTATCTTCAATTAGTGGAATTCTTGGCAAACATCATTTTTTAGCACCACAAAGTCACTCTTCAGAGTCCAAACATCATAAAAATAATTCGATTAAAAACTATCAAATTAATAACCATAAATCAAAGAATACATCACCTGTAAACTCCGAAATAATTGGTTTTTATGTTAACTGGGATGACAATAGTTACACTTCCCTGAAACAAAATATAAATCATCTAGACAAATTTATGCCAGAATGGCTGCATTTAGCAAACGCAGATGGCACAATTTCTCAAGATGATGTAATTAAACAAAAACGGGCACTTGACTATATCCACGAACATCGACCCGATTTAAGGATTATGCCATTGATTAACAACTTTGATGATGGAATTCAAAGTTGGGATGGTAAAAAACTTTCAGAAACACTTGATAACCCTAGCGCTCGTCAAAATCTAGTTAAAAATTTACTCTCATTCGTTCGCACTAATAAGTTTGCTGGTGTCAGCATTGACTTTGAAACAGTTGCTGCATCTAGTCAAGGGAACTTGTTGACATTTATGCACGAGCTTTATAATGTATTTCATCCCTTGGGTTTAGAGGTTTCTCAGTCGGTTCCTTTCGCTGACTCATCATTTAACTACCGTGCTTTAGCCGAATATAATGACTATTTAATCTTAATGGCTTATGACCAACACGAAGCTAGCACTGAACCTGGACCTGTTGCTTCGCAAAAATGGTATGTAGATAATTTGCGAGCACGTTTTGCAGAATTATCTGCAAATAAGTTTGTTGTTGCTATTGGTAATTACGGGTATGACTGGAAAGCAAATACAACTAATGGTGTAGAAGTTTCTTTCCAAGAAGCATTGAAGATAGCAAAGGAATCTGAAGGACAAATTACTCTCGACCCTGCAAGTCTGAATGCCACTTTTGATTATTACGACGATAATAATGAATTACATCACGTCTGGTATTTGGACGCGATAACAGCTTTTAATCAATTGGTAGAGGGTAATTCCAATAGTGTCCGTGGTTACGCACTATGGCGACTTGGTTCTGAAGACCCGTCTATCTGGCAAGCCTTTGACCAACGAACACAACTAGATGAAGCTGTCGCGACTAAAACTTTAAGCGATATTCACTATGGCTACGATATTGAATATCAGGGCAAAGGAGAAGTCTTAAAAGTCACGGGTGTACCCCAAAAAGGTAGCAGAAAAGTTACCTATGACAAACAGTCTGGCTTAGTCACTAGCTCACGCATGACATCTTATCCATCACCTTATGTTATTAACCGTTGGGGAGGAAGCGATAAGAAAAAAATTGCTCTTACTTTTGATGATGGACCAGACGCACGTTATACTCCAGGAATTTTGGATACTTTAGAGTACTATCATGCACCAGCTACTTTCTTTGTAATTGGTATGAATGGTAGCGCTAACCCTGATTTACTTCAACGAATAGTTAAAGAAGGTCACGAGCTTGGCAATCACACTTTTACACATCCCAACATTGCCTTAACTCCTCACAAGCAGTTAAAACTAGAACTTAATGCTACACAACGATTGTTAGAGAGTAAATTAGGACTGCGAACCCTATTATTCCGTCCTCCTTACGCTGAAGACGTGGAACCAGAAACACCCGACCAAGTAGAACCTGTTAGATATACTGGTCGTTTAGGCTACTACACAATTGGTATGCAAATTGACCCAGACGATTGGCAACGTCCCGGTGTTGATAAAATTGTCAAGTCCGCAGTTGACCAAGCTGTCAGTGGGCAAGGTAATGTCGTTTTGCTGCATGATAGTGGAGGCGATCGCTCGCAAACGGTGGCAGCATTACCGGGAATTATTCAAGGTTTGCGCTCCCACGGCTTTGAGTTGGTAACAGTTTCCGACTTAATGGGTTTAAAGCAAACTGATGTGATGCCAGCCATTACCTCTCAAGAACAAATGATGGCAAGATTTGACGGTACAGGGTTTTTGTTAATTAACTCATTCAATTCTTCCATATACTACCTGTTTATTATCGGTATCACCCTTGGGACAATGCGCTTGCTATTTATAGCAGTCTTAGCTCTCTATGAATGGTATGGAAGACGCAAAAACAAATACAACCCAGACTATCAACCAAAAGTTAGCGTAATAGTCCCGGCCTTTAACGAAGAAAAGGTAATTTGTAAAACTATTAACTCCCTGTTACGTAGCGACTACGGTAACTTTGACATCGTTGTTGTAGATGATGGCTCAAAAGATAGTACCTACGACCGAGTAATAAAAACTTTTGGTAATGACAAAAACATTCACATCTTTACAAAAGCAAACTCCGGTAAAGCGCAAGCACTAAATTATGGCATCCATCACACGGACGCGGAAATTATAGTATGTTTAGACGCAGATACTATCCTACGTCCCAACGCCATTCGTAACCTTGTCCGCCACTTTCACGACAAGCCCCACCTAGGTGCAATTGCTGGTAACGCTAAAGTTGGTAACCGTCTTAACATACTGACTTACTGGCAAGCATTAGAATATATCACTAGCCAAAATCTGGAACGTCGTGCTTTTGGTTTACTCAACTGTATTAGTGTTGTTCCCGGAGCAATTGGTGCTTGGCGTCGCGAACTTGTTGTGCAAGCAGGAGGTTTTGCTAGCGATACCTTAGCTGAAGATGCTGATTTGACTCTGCGAATTTTGCGAATGGGTTACAAAATTGACTACGAAGAAAACGCTATAGCCTTGACAGAAGCACCAGATACCGTAGGGGGCTTCCTAAAACAGCGATTCCGTTGGATGTATGGAACCCTACAAGCAGCTTGGAAACACCGCGATACTTTGGGTCGTCGCCGTTTTGGTTCCATAGGTATATTTGCCATCCCAAACGTGATTGTTTTCCAAATCTTTTTTCCCCTGGTTTCACCTTTAATGGACTTGGTAATGCTGGCTTCGATACTGTGGACGATGTGGCAAAAGCATCAACAACCTGTTGAGTACACTAGTAACCCAATGGAACAGGTTATTTTCTTCTACATAATCTTTTTGATGGTTGATTTCCTTGCTGCATTTACCGCTTTTATGCTGGAGCGTAAAGAAGATTGGAAACTACTCATATGGTTAATTCCTCAACGTTTCTTTTACCGTCAATTAATGTATTACGTGGCAATTAAATCTATGCTGACTGCTATTAAAGGTTCAATAGTTAGTTGGGGTCAACTGGAACGGAAGGCTACGGTGAGTTAATTAGACCTAACCCCCCTACCCCCCTTCCCTACAAGGGAAGGGGGGTATAAAAGACTTTTTTATTTTGTTACAACAGGTGGTAGCATTTCTAACACTTGAATTTGTATATTGGGAAACTGCAAAGGCGAAATAGTTTTATCTTCCCGCAAAATTACTTTACTTTGATAACCATCTTTATTTGGTTCTCTAAATACATATAATTCGCGATTTAATACATCTAATACCCAGTAATCAAATATTCCTGCTTGTGCATAAGCTTTGCATTTAGTTTCGCAGTCAAATTTTAAACTGCTATCGGCCACCTCGATAATTAAATAAACTTCGTTAGGAGTCGGATGGTGGTCAGCATAGTCAAGTGGGTCTATTTGAACAACTGCAATATCTGGTTCAGGTTCCGAGCGATTATTGAGTGTGATGGGGTCTTGGATAGATACCCATGCTGTATTACTTAAAAGGCTTTGCAATAATCTATCAGTTCTTCCCACTGCCGACCGATGCGCTGTACCTTTAGCACTCATCCAAATAATCTTTCCTTCTAGTAGTTCCACACGCTCCGAGAAGTCTAAAATCCCGGTCTCAGCCATGCGGTGATATTCTTCAACTGTCCACAAACGAAGGTTAAACGTAGCTTCTGTGTTGAGCATAGCCAGTACACTAAGTGCGGGGATTTATATCCTAGCATTTTCAAGCATTTTGGTACACCGATTTGGGTTTAGATAAAATACTGAAGAAGCATTAATAGCCCAATTTTCCAATTCAAGGTGCAATATCATTTATGTTAATTTCTCTGATTGGTGACTATGGTACTGGTGACCCAGCATTTATTGAGGTAACGCAACGGTTACTAATGGACTTACCTCAAGCACAAATTCATCTACTCTCAGTACCACCATTCAGTACACTAGCCACAGGTTTTTGGATTGCTCAATTAGGGTTAAATCCTGGCCCAGAAGGAAGATTAATTTACCATAATTGTGCTCCTCGTCAGGACGACCCAGAAGCACGACGGGATAATGAAGGGGAGGGATTAACCTACGCTTTATTACCCAACGGTGTAAAAGTTGTTGGTGTAAATGCCGGATATACCCTGTCATTTATCAAACACCATGCAAAAGTCTTAAAAGGGGTCAATGTTTCGCGAGGGGGGTCGCAATTTCGCTCACGTGATGTGTTTCCGACCGCAGCCACAGCTATTGCAAATGAAGACTTTAGCTTGCTGGGTGAAGCACTGGATGTAGCGCAAATACCCGACCCTCCAGATGACCGAATTGCTTGGATTGATGGCTATGGCAATATCAAAACCACTATTCCCGCTCATAGCATTAACTTAGAACCCGAAACTCAATGTGTTATCCGTATTGGTAACGTTGTCAGCGATGCAGTTTACTCAGATGGCAGCTTTAAAGTTCCAGAAGGAACTCTGGCTTTTGCTCCAGGTAGCGCAGGTTGGAATAATGCTAAAGACGGAAACCCTATTCGCTGGATGGAACTGTTTTTACGGGGAGGCAACGCTTGGGAAAGATTTGGTAAACCACCTGTGAATCAACCTGTCATACAAAGCTTGAAACTTAAACTATAAAACTTAAGTTTGTATTGGAATTATTTCTTCCTTTGCGTCTTTGCGGCTCTGCGTGAGCTAATAATTCCGATGCCACCAGAAACGGTATTATGCCTGTGAAACGCTTTGGGGTGGGGTTTTCTTTAATGACCGAGTTTCCTTTAATAGAAGTAAGACGCAGTGTCTTTTGACACCCCAAATTCTTAACTTTATATTACCTTGAAATATATTTTTTTACCTTAAGGGATATCCAGTGAAAAAACCTTTATTTTTACTTCAGATTGCGGTAATCAGCGTGTTTGTAACCTCACCTGCATTTGCTGTAGATGCAGAAATTACTGAACAAGTAGCCGATAAACCTACAGAGCCAATCTCAAACATCAAAAGTCTGAGTGAGGTTCAATTACCCTCAACTGATGCAAAAGTACTGACTCAGCAAGCAATAGCAAGTGAAGCCAAAGAAACAGAAGAAGCGACAGTAACAGAACAAGCTCAACAACTAGCGCAAACAAATACCTCCGAAGAAGATGCACCAATTAATCTAGAAGCAATCGGGAAAAAAGACCCATTACCTGAGTCCACACCAACATACGTAATTGATAAAGAAGAAATCGAAAAACAAGGAGCAACAAGCGTTGCAGACGTACTAAAAAGAATGCCTGGGTTCGTCATCAACAACGTAGGTCATGGTGCAGATATTCACACAGGTACTTATTACCGGGGACACTCAATTAATCAGTCTGTATTTTTAATTAATGGCAGACCAATAAACAATGATGTTAATACTTACCACGGTGGAACAGATTTAAATAGTATTCCCGTAGAATCGATTGAAAGGGTTGAATTATACAGCGGAGCAGCTTCTTCATTGTATGGCTCATCAGCATTCGGGGGAGTAGTAAATATCATTACTAAACAAGGTAGTAGAACTCCCAAGTTTAATGCTTCAGCGGAATTTGGTTCCTTGAATCTAAATAATCAACAAGCCAGCTTAAGCGGTGCAAGTGATAATGTTAGATATAATTTGAGCTTTGAAAGATACTTTATTGATAACAAATATAAAGTACCAGTCGGGGCAGCCAACCGCAATCCTGTGGATGGAAAATTATTTAATGCTGATACAGCAACTAGTAGCTATTCCGGTAATTTTGGTATTGATTTAGATAAGAAAAATACCCTAAATTTAGATGTGACTGCGCTTAGTAGTCGTCGGGGTTTAGTTTATTTTGGTTTCCCGCTACAAAGAGACAGATTAGACCACGATGGATTAAACGTTGGTTTATCTTGGAAATCTGAACTAGCTCAAGGTTCAAATCTGACAACAACAGTTGGCTACAATCAAAATTATTTCAGCACTTACGGACCGACCGGAACATTTTACCGTACAGGTATTTTAGATACAAAACAATTAACAGCTAGAGTTGACCATGATTGGCAAATTTCTCCTAACAACAGACTACGCTGGGGTTTAGATTTCAAAAATACTAACCTAAATGGTCAAGCAAATAGCACTCTTCCTAGCCGAATTGCTTTAAATGAAAACGAAGATAGAAGTTTATCGAATACAGCATTATTTGCGGTAAACACATGGAGTATCAGTGATGCTTTTCAGGTCGATTTAGGACTCAGACAAAGCTTTGACTCACAGTTTAGTAGTTACTTCAACCCTAGCGTTGGTGTGCGTTATGCTTTGACACCTAATATTGCTATGCGTGGAAGTTGGGCTGGTGGACAACGCAATCCAGGTTTAGACCAATTATATGTTTACGATACAGTACATGGTTGGTTACCTAATCCTAATTTAATACCAGAAACAGGTTCTTCATGGACTGCTGGGGTTGATGTTAGTTTTTCTGATAAATTAACTGGACAATTTACATATTTTGGCAGTAGTTTAAACAATAGCCTAGGAATTATACAAGGAAGATGGGCAAACATTGGCTTAGTTGATACTAATGGTTTAGAAGCAGCGTTACAGTGGAAAATAGCTCGCGACTGGTCAACTTTTGTTAACTATACTTACACAGATGCAAAAATCAAAACAGGAAATGATGCGGGTTTACAACTAGGGTTAATTCCTTATTCAGTAGCTCAAGTTGGTATTGGTTACGGAAAAGATGGATGGGAAGCTAATTTATATGCTACTTACAACAGTGGTTCTCGCAGAGCCTTATTCCTAAATACTGGGGACAAAAATACAGATTTCATGGCATCTTACTTCAATTTAGATTTGAGTGCTCGTGTACCCGTAACTAAAAATTTAGGTCTGACTTTATACTTAGAAAATGTACTTGGGGAGCAATACGAGCGAGTAAATCGGATTTATAGCCCTGGTTTGACTTTCCGCATTGGTCTAGCATCAAGTTTTTGAGGTTATTGACTGTTGACGGTTGACGGTTGACTGTTTTATTGAAATTATTTCAACTCACTCTTGTGGGGTGGGCATCCCTGCCCGCCCGCATATCATTTTTTATCACAAATATCATTTTTCATTTAGAATAACAGCTGATTCTACGGATTTCCTTGTGAGAGAAAGTTATAATAATTTTGATAAAATCCCTATTCTTACTCACCACTCCCCACTCACCACTCCCCACTCCCCACCCCCACCCAAAATGCGAGCCAGGATTGAAAACGACGTAATTTATCTCCATAAAGATGACGTACCAGAATTTAAAAAAGGTGGCCCGGTGGTGCGGAATAGTTATTTTTGGGCATTACGTTCCATAGCTGGTAGGGCTAATCGTAATAAAGATTGGGAATATGAGCAAGAAGTTTGGTTCGCTTTAGGGCGTATGCTTTTGTCGTTTACAGAGTCTGGTTATTTAGGTTTTAAAGAAACCGTCTTAGAATTTCCGGCTTCAGATAAAATTCCTGATGTGTTGCGTGGCGTTTCTACATATGAATAACCTTGGTAACGGATGATAAACGGATGTAACGGTATAGATTATTTGCACAACCGTATGTGTTGACAATTTCGATTTTTCTTATGAGATTTTAATGTGTTTATCAGAATAAATTCAGGAAAGATTATCATACTGGTGACTAGGAAGGCTTAGTTGTCAAATGTATTATGGAATTATGGAAAAAAGATATTTTTTAAAGGCTGGTGCTGTAATCGTTGGTGCAGCCTGGTTATCAAGGTATTTTACAGGAGGACAAGAGGTTATGGCAGTTTCCAAAGACCAGTTTGAGGTCACTAAAACAGAGGAAGAGTGGCGCACAATTTTAACACCTGAGCAGTATAATGTGTTGCGGAAACATGGGACAGAACGCCCCAGGACTAGTCCTTTAGATAAGCAATATGGTAATGGTACTTACGTATGTGCTGGCTGCGATTTACCTTTGTTCACTTCTACAACAAAGTTTGACAGTGGTACAGGTTGGCCTAGTTTTTACGCTCCCATTGAAGGTGCGATTGCTACAACTACAGACAAATCATTTTTTATGACTAGGGTCGAGGTGCATTGTAGTCGCTGTGGTGGACATTTGGGTCACGTGTTTAACGATGGACCAAAGCCTACTGGTCAGCGATATTGCATGAATGGGGTATCGTTAAAGTTTGTTGAAGCTTAACAAGTCAATTCCCCCCCTTCCCTTGCAGGGAAGGGGGTAGGGGGGTTAAGTCTATTGTAAACTTGGTACAAATTTATTAATTACTTTTCCTAATTTACCAACAGCTTTTTTCCAAATAGGCTGCTTAGGATTAAGAATTCTATAATACTCCTCAAAGAATCCCGACATTTCTTCCATACTAGACTGTCCCTTTTTAACTCTAATGGTTTCAGTTTTTTCATTAAAAAATGAAATCCCCTCCATATCACTCCATTTAACTTCTAGTCCAGCCTTATATGCAGCTAAACCAATAGCATTACCTTCACCGTGATAAACCTTATTTTGTTCAAACAAATTTGCTAAATTATCCCATTGTTGCAAAAACTCAACTTCTTTTCCTGAATCCTTAGTCACTGAAAATAAATACTCGTGAACAAACCTAATCTTCTCCCAATCGCTTTCCAAACCTAAAATTTGTGTAGCTTTCTTCGTAATTTCAAATTCTTTAATAATTTTCTTATCAGCAGTGCTATCAGAAACCTTAATAAATTTTTGCGGCATATAGCTACAAGCTCTAGCACTTATCCCTGGTTTCAGAAGCCATTGCATATTATCTGGAACTGGCGCTAAAATTCGCATATCAGCATCAATAAATATACAAGAATTAAACTGAGACAAAGCTTTGGCAATCACAAATCTTTTATCGTGGTAACACTTAACACCCTGCTGTTGATGCTTAAAAGCTAACACTTGAGGATATTCGCTAAATTCTTCAGGGTCATCAGTCAGAATTATAAAAGCTGTGTTCGGTGAATATCTTTCTATATCCTTTGCTAGCAAGGTTGCAAGATAGCGGTACTTATGACCTAATGCCAAAGTACAAAAGCAGAAATTTTGTTTAATCATAGGAGGAAGGAAAAGGGAATAAAGAGTTTAAGAACTATGCAAAATATATTTGTGCAATTCAGTTGTCAAAAATTGCAGTGGAATTGGAATCAACATTTGATTGTACTGCTTCCTTCTTCCCTCTTCCTTCTTCTTTCGATAGATATTCTGGGTTAAAAAAAACTTCGTAAGGTAAGAAAAAGCGCCATAGAAAACCATGAGGTAATAATGCACTAGTTTGAGCATCTATAGGCAAATATTGAGAGCGGTAAGTTTCAATTGACTGCTTCTTCTTAGACTGAACCTTATGAATTGATACTCGATAAGCACCCGCTAAATCTTCAAACTTGAGGTTACTAAATAATAAACAATCCCAAAGCAACCAGATAGCATACTGCCATAAATCTACAGTTAATCCAGACTTAGCAATTGCAGCATTAACCAGTTCATAACTAATCTCATGGTCTTTACTCCGGTCTTGCTTGTGAGTAACATACACTTCTTGCGGTTGGAAATTACTTAATAGCTCAGCCATTTCCTCAATAGTTTGCTGTTTTTCAGCTTCCGTCATTCTGTGCAACGCACCATCCCGTTTATCAAGAAAGTGAATATCTTGTGGTTCAACTCCCAGATTTTTCAAAGATGATAGCGCTTCTTGTCTGCGAATTTCAACAATTTCGGAGCGGGTAATCCTGGGATGACCGTGATGGGAACCTCCACCATCTGTAACAAATACAACCTTAACTTGTATACCTCGCTCTCGCTTTAGTGCAATAACCCCACCACAACCAAAGGTTTCATCATCTTGGTGAGGGGAAAAAACAATCATTGATTTTTGATTAACATCTAATGGTTGACTACCACGATACAAAAGCCAATAGAACTGTGCTTGAAGTTTCAACTCTCGTAATTTGTAGTTAAATAACCACCATTTGTTACCCAAACCTACTTTTAAGCGGTTAAGAATTTTTTTCATGTTATTGATGCACTTAATTTACTTAAACGATAATCAAAATTACTTATTCTGATAACGGGGTGATATTAAATTTGCTTTGTTATTATAATTACCATAATAATAAGCAAATACTCTGATTATATAAAATATAGATAAAATAATAGATAAAGATTTGGCAAACATTTTCCGTAAAAGGTTCGTAGTTGCGCTTTAGCGCTCTTCATTATATACAGCAAATTTTAAGTTAATTAAGTACAAGCGAGCGGGCTAAATTTACTAAGTATAAGCGGGCGGGCAAGGATGCCCACCCCACAATAGTTTGATATTTATTTGGAGAAAATCGACAGTTTTAAACTTGAGATGTTTCTTGTTCTTTCGCTATTTCTTCTTTTAACGCTTCTTCAATCTCCTCTAGCTTAGCAAGTTTCAAAAGCGTTTTTTCCTTTGAGCGCTGTACAGTTTTTAACCGCTCTTTTAAATGGTTACCACTCATTATTAAATCCCAGCTTTTTTTGAAGCTTTCCTCGGTAACGGGTGGACCAGAAAATGCTGATGAATCAAGTTCATCTAATTCAGCTTTCCATCGGCGCAATTCTTCCATTTCAGCATCAGTAATTTTTTCGGTCATATTGATTCTCCTTATTGGTTGCTAGTATTTCTAAACAGCCGCTGTCTTCTCAAAAAATCTTCAGATGCTTCTTCTGTTAATACCATTTCACCTGAACCATCTGAATTCTCTTGAAAACCAATTCTTGTATAAAATGCTTTAGCTCTAGGTATAGAAGATGTTTTTATCACACCATTATAACCCATCTCAATACTTTCTTTAACAATTTCTTCTACTAACGACGTCGCAGAACCTTTAATGGTTTCTGGTTGATTCCCGATAACATTCCAAGGAGCGTTGCAGATTGCATCGAGGTAAAAGTATTGGCTAAAGCTTTCGTAAAGATAAATGTAACCAGCATCTTCTTCTATAGTTGCACCTGCTTGCAGAATCCCATTATTATCACTCACACCTCTAAACAAAAGTGGCTCTTCATAAATTCTCTGAGTTAAATACACTGTTTTCGTAATACAATCTCCAAACTCTGTACCTTGGGTTCTTTGTCTTTTTCCTTCGTAAAATAAGTTTACGTACTCTTTGATTTTTCTCTCCCATTCAGCTAACTGTCTAATAATTCGCGTGTCAGCATGTACAATGTAAGTAAAAATGCTCATACATCAAAATTCAATTCAACATGATTCATTTTTTATAAATATCATTATTTAGGTACACTAAGTAAGAAAATAATCGGACAGTTTTGTGTGTATAATTTATTCACAAAAACAGTAATAATTTAACCCTTAACTGAGTAATAACTACGGAGCTAAAGACTCGATATGCAACCAGATGACAGAGAATTATCAACAACTGCACCCTATGATTGTTTCATGGGAACTTGGGAAGGTGTTTGTAAAACCTTCAACACAGAAGGAGAATTTATAGAAGAATCACAAGTACAAATTCAAGCCAATTGGGTTTTTTCAGACCTATGGCATTTTCGCGAACACTTTAGTAATCTTTTTGAATTTGGAGAAGTTACATTTGAGCTAGATTTTCAAGTAACCGAAAAATCCTGTTATGCGAGCAGCGATTTATTACAAATTGAAGGAGTGCAGCTAACTCCTACAAACTATCATTTTACTATCGAAAGCCAAGCCACCCAATCAATAGTTTACAATACACATTATTTTATAACTCCCGAAAAGCGTCGTGTTATTACTCACAAAATCAAGAACGGAAAAACTTATGTTTTTCAAATTCAAGACTTCATCAGAACTTCCATCACTGTGGAACCAACTCATTAAAAAGTATCTTAAGAAATTGCCTCAAAAACCATTTCCGGAATCAATAATTGACCTGTCGTTTCATCCCTTAAACTAGCAATACCCAAAAAACGCCCATCTTCTTCATAAACTCTCAATTTTTCTGCAAAATCAACATTGACAGCAACTCGTTGACCCTGACACCATTTTTTCCCATCATCCGCAGGTAAAATTACTTGAGGAAGATGCTGTAATGGTTTATCTGGGATTTGAGGTGTAAATATCCCTGCTTGTAATTGCTTTTCTAACTCATCTAAAGTAAGACTATCCGATAAATCAAAACCACTGCTGTGAGTTCGTTCCAAACCAGCAAGTGTTCCACCTGTTTGCAAAACTTCACCCAAATCTCTGGCTATCGCTCTAATATAAGTACCCCCACCACAGGAGATATGAACATCCAATTCCGGATAATCTCCTTCTCGCCAGTCTAAAATATCCGTTTGAAAAATTTCCACAATTCTGGATGGAACATCCACAGTCTCCCCTTTGCGTGCCAAATCATAAAGGCGTTTGCCATCAACTTGAATAGCACTATACATCGGAGGAATTTGCTCGATTTTACCAATAAATTTAGCTAATGCTGTTTCTACTGAACTTAAGGTTAAATCTACAACAGGTTTTTGGGTAATAATTTCCCCTTCCAAGTCGTCAGTACTAGTACGTAATCCTAATCTAATTATTGCTTTATAAGCTTTATCTGATGGAAGATACTGCAATAACTTTGTTGCCCTTCCTAGTGCGATTGGTAACACACCAGTAGCAGAAGGGTCTAAAGTTCCAGCATGTCCCACCCGTTTAAGACGCAAAAATTTCCGCACTTTCGCAACACAGTCGTGGGAAGTCCAACCAAATGGTTTGTTTAAATTAAGAAAGCCTTGCACGAGAATTGTTGAGTGTTTACTGTTGACTAAGTTTAAAAGATACAATAACTGTTTGACGAAAACAAGAATTTTTATACAGTGCGATAATTATACAATTTTGTAACCCAACAAAGATAAAGTTTTATCACGACCAGTGCATCCGCCCATACAATAACCAAATTTGCTAACTTATGTTATTTTAGAATAAAACTAGTATGCAAAACTAGGAGGAAAAAGTAGTGAATGTTTCACTCACTGTAGAACTTGAACGGTACGTTCAAAATAAAGTTGAAAGTGGTTTGTATCATTCTGCAAGCGAGGTAATTAGGGAAGGGCTGAGGTTGCTTCAGGAGCAAGATATGCTGAAGGAAATTAAACTGCAAACTTTACGAGCAGAAATCCAACAAGGTATTGATAGTGGTGAGTCAACCCCTTTAGATATAGAAGATGTTATTCGTCGTGGAAAAGAGCGTTTAGCAGCTAAAAATTTAAGCCAAGAAAAAACTTAGAAAATTTATGGCTGTTGTTATTAAACGTCCACAGGCAGAAGTGGATTTGGATGAAATATTTGACTATTTAGCCAACAGTAGCTTAGAGCTTGCTGTTGATTTGTTACAGAGGCTAAATGAAACTATTGAAAATCTTGCAGATAATCCTTATATGGGTCGCAAGCGAAATGATTTAATGCCTAATCTTCGTAGCTTTGTGCAGGGGAAATACGTAATTTTTTATTTCCCCATATCTAACGGTGTTGATATTATTCGTATATTACATGGTGCTCGTGACATTCTTAGTATCTTTGAAGACGAAAATGATTCTGAGCAATAAATTCAATAGAAATTTGAATTTACGTCAATAATATACATATAAAAAAATAATTGTAGAGACCAAATTAATTCAGTCTCTACAATTATGTAGTAAATATACTACCGTTTGAACTTGCGGAAATTATCACCAAGCACTTGTGCCAAATCCGTTATATTTAGAGTCTGAATTAAACTTAAGCGAATTGGCTGACTTGATATTTTTTTTGCATAAGCAGCATTTAGATAAGGAAGATATTTAGATGTTCCAGCCGTGTAACTTTCAAAGAAAGGTAAAGTTAAACTTTGCATATAACGTCGTGCTTGTGCTGGGTCATCCCCTATAACTTCCGACGGTAATGCTAGTTGCCTCTCGCTAGTTTTACCATTACCTATGACTGAGAAGTGAGTTCCCCCCTTAAGCATCACCAGATATTTCTCGGAACTGCCTATCCAAGAAAAAGGTAATATTTGTTCGTATACAGCAGGTGCGACAGTATCATCGCTGCTAGCAACAATCATTACCGGAATGGAGACTTGACTTAAACTTTCTTCACCAAAAATACTACTGCTAATAGGATTTACGGCAATTACAGACTTTACTCGCTTATCGTGCAAATCATACTGTTGTGCGTACTTAGTACCAGCTAAGTCAAGAACGCGACATTGTAGTAGCAAAGACACATTCCAGGTATCTTTAAGAGCTTGTTGGTTACAGTCTTGTTGGAGTTCCTCAAAGTTTAATTTGGCTCCTGCTAAGGCTAAAGCTGTGTATCCACCAAAGGATTGACCAAAAACTCCCACCTGTTGCATGTTCATGCGACCTTTATATAGTGGGTCAGACTGGTTAAGTCTTTCTAGGTGGTCTAGGATATATTTCACATCCAAAGGACGTTCTATAAATTCTTTCGCTTCTGCTACCTCGTTAGTACGTCCCCCCAACAGAGAGCTTAGTTGTTTAGTGTCGCTACCTGGGTGGTTGGGAAGGACGACAACAAAACCGTGGGAAGCTAGATGAGAGGCTAAATATGTAAAATTGCTGCTGTCAGTACCAATCCCGTGGGAAATTACAATTACAGGTGCAGGAGCTTGAACGCTAGGAAGATATACGTCAGTGGCTATAAACCTTCCACGTACTGTATCCAACTGCTTAAGGGAATATTGTTTCCAAGGAAAACGTCCCTTACGCTTTAAGTCTGGCATTCTAGCTAAATTTACTGTTTTCTGTAAATTACTTGCTTCCGCTTCTGACTGTTGGGAAACAGCGATAATAGCTTTATCAGTTTCGTTTACCAATTTTCCCAGTTCTGCTGCTATCCCCAAGGTACGGGATATATCAATGTTTATATTTGGACTAGGATACTTCCGTAGTAAATTTAGTAGCGTTAAACCTTCAGGTTCAGAAGAAGCTAAAATTAACCCTGACCTTAAAGCCAGAAATCCTGGTTCTTCCTTACCGGACTGGGTTCTAATTACTTGTGCCAAACGACGCAGAAAAAATTCCCCTTGTGGGGTATAAAGAAACTGCGAAACCGCTACGGCATTAACTTTTATTGGACTTAATAGAACCTGTCGCAACTCAGTTAGCTGTTCTGGTTGTAAATACTGGGTGTATACAGCCAAATCTTCACTAACTACGCCTTTTCTGGCATAATTTTCTAAGTCGGAGACAGAAATGGAACGTTCAAGAACTGAATAAGATGCATACACTCGCTCTGCTGCTAACGCAGCATGATTTATACCAAAAATTGGCAGCAGCACAGCAATAACCAGCAGCAAAGAGCGTCTGCCCAGGGCACTGGTCAAATTACCAAAAAAGCTTTTCATCGCTCAACTTTGCAAGGTGATTTTTTCTCACGAGGCTTTGAATGTTGATAAGCGTATTAGCCCCCTTTTATACATCTAGAATTACTTCCGAAGATATAGGAGATTAGCTTTGGTAGTTTTGTTGGACACCCTGTATTCTAATTTTTATTCGCCTCAGATTTATTTTTTACAGTAACTTTTCTCACTTAGTAAACAAAAATTTACATACAATCCAATTACACAAGCGGGTATATAGCCCACGTTGCAAGAATTTGTATACACGAGCTTGAGTTAACTAAAACATGATAACAAATAAAAAATCGACCTGCCTCAGTATCTTAAAAACAATTTTAAAGATGGAAGAAATTTATTTAAAGATAGCGTAAATTCACCTATTTAAAAATTTATCTCAACTTTTTTTTGCTAACGCAGTAACCACAGAACCGAATACAACTAAAATTGCTCCCATAATTCCGAAAAAGCTGAGTTTTTCTAAGGGTATTAAAGACGGTGATAATACTGATACAACATCGACAGATATTAAAGTTACAATCGGTGCAAGCGCTAATACTGCACTAACTCGCGATACTTCCCAATGCTGTAGAGCCTCCGCAAAAGCACCGTAAGCAATTAGAGTATTTAGCCCACAGAAAATTAACATTCCTAAATGTAAAAAATTAAGTGTAAAAATTGCATCTGGTGTCGCAAATGGAGTGAATAATAAAGCACATCCACCGTAAATAATTAACATAATACTGGCAGAAGACAATGTTTGTAATAATTGCTTTTGGACTAATGCATAAATAGCCCAACTTATGGCTCCTAGAACCAGCAAAGCACTTCCAAAAAGATATTGACCACGAACTGAAATAATATTAGTCAATTTTTCGTGAAAAAATAATATAAACCCAGAAGAAAGAACACTTAATCCCAGCCATTGTAAAAGGTTGTAGCGCTCTTTAAAAAGAATTAACCCACCTAAACCCGTAAGCAAAGGTGCTAGTTGAATTACTACCTCGGCATTTGCGGGGGAAGTGATTGCTAGACCTTTGAGAAATAATATGTAATTACCTGCTAAAAAAATCGTAGCTATTGCCAACAATTTCCAATTACTCTGTTTTAACTGGGGTAAAGTGGGTAATTTTCCCTGTATACCTAAATAAATTGCCAGTAATCCAAAGGAAATTAAAAAGCGAAACCAAGTGACAGTGTAAACGTCAAGCTTTTGTAAGGTTACTTTTAGGGCAATTGGTAAAACCCCCCAAAGCATAACAGTAGAGAGCGATAAAGCTAGACCAAAACGCCAACGTCCGGAAGTTTGATGCACCATAGGGGGAGTGGGGAGTGGGGAGTGGGGAGTGGGGAGTAGGGAATTGGGAGGGGGGAGTGGGGAATGGTTAGGTAATTAGAAAAAATCTGGCATCCAAGGTGATATTCCTGCAAATATTTGGGTCGCGGTGTTTATCGCTGTTGGTGAACCTTCTAATTTTCCCATTAACTGTAGTTGTTGAGCAGAAAATAAACCTGTGTAGAGTGGTGCTAGTCCGCTGATGTCTAGCTGTAGTTCACTTTTTCCACCTTTTGTAACTTCTGCGCTTCCGTTGGCAATCGCTAAGATGAATTTATCGTTGTTTTCCACGATGAGGTCGTCTTTTACTTCTAAATGCAATTCTGTTTGCACTCCGTTTGGGTAGCCACGTTTTTCTAAGGCTTTAACCACGTCTACTATTCTTAACATCCAACGTTTGCTTGATTTTAGTTTAGCGGTTTGCTCCGGTAATACAAAAGCTAAGTTCCCAGATGGAGAGTCTCTCCATTTGATTACGTCTATTATTGAGCGGTGACTTGCAAGAAATGACCAGAAACTTTGATATGCAGCTTTTGTTAGGACTACCCAATCCCTCACTTCTATATAATTGTTTGCTTCTGTTCGGTGCTGGCTAAAAATAATGTACCCTTGAGAATTTTCTGATTCACCAATTTGATATGCGTGAAATAACTCTTTGGATTCTGGTTCTGGTTGGGTAATATGTTTCCAAAAAGGTTGGTTGCGCTTCAAATTACCGTTGTTGAGTCTTGCTTGTTTTTCGTAAAGCTCGTGCAAAATTTTATCGTCGTTTGCTACGGGTTTTATAGATAATGGTTGTTCGTGTATTTGGATAACGTTAGTAGGAATTTCCCAGTTACAATAACTACCAGCTTGTTCATATCCGGCTTTACGGTAAAGTCTTTGTGTTGCTGGATATAAGACCGATATTGCTACTCCACTGCTATAAAGTTCCTTGATGGCTGATTGCATCATTGTTAATGCGGCACCTGAACCACGGTGTTCTGGTGCTATTCCTAAACCTGCGATTCCGGACATGGGTACGCATTCACCATCCCACCATTGGTCTAGGTGATGTATCGCTACGAAACCTCCTGCTATTTCCCCTTGGTGACGCACGACACGAAAATTCTCTACACCTAAGGCTTTGGCGTAATTTTCTCCTTCTCCTGGTGGGCTGACAAAACATTGCTCCAGTATGCTGTTTAGTCGTTTGATATCTTGGGAGTCTGATAGTTTGCTATATTCAAAATTAGGCGTCATGGTTTTTACTCGCCTTATATATATTTGACTACAAGCATACTACAATGCGCGACACTTAAATTTGGAATTAATTTCCTGTCATTATTGCGTTCACGGAGTGAACGCAATGACGGTCTACTCCCTGCAAGGAGGGGGTTGGGGGTGGAGTTCTTTTAGTCTTGCAGAATTTCCAGCAATTGCTCCTCGCTTAACAGAGAAATACCCAAAGCTTCAGCCTTAGTCAGCTTAGACCCTGCTTCTTCCCCGACCAAAACATAATCTGTTTTTTTACTAACTGAGTCAGTAACTTTACCACCAGCTTTTTGAATCAAAGTCTTTGCTTCGTCTCGCTTTAGGGTTGGTAGAGTACCAGTAATCACAAAAGTTTTACCTGCTAATTTTTGATTTCCATCCCCAGCTGTTTGGCTACTTTCGCTAGTAGAAAATTCCAATCCCGCAGCCTGTAATTTTTCGATTAAAGTTTGATTTGAAGGAATTCTGAACCATTGGTAAATACTATCAGCGATTTCCGCACCAATACCGTAAATAGCTTCAATTTTCGCAGTTGAGGCTTCTGCTAACTGTTCCACAGTGGTGAACTTCTCCGTTAGCAGTTGAGCATTAACGCTACCAACATGGCGGATACCTAAACCATACAATACTCGCGACCAAGGTTGATTTTTAGAATTTGCGATCGCCTCGATTAATTTGTCAGCAGATTTTTGACCCATCCGCTCTAATGCATGTAATTTCTCGGTTGTGACATCATATAATTCAGCAACGGAATGTACTACACCCTTGTCAACAAGTTGATGTACGAGTTTTTCACCAATACCGCGAATATCTAAAGCATCACGACTGACCCAATGTTCGATTGAGCCTTTAAGAATCGCTGGACAAGAAGCATTTACGCACCTAATAACAGCTTGACCCTTTTCTCGTACTACAGGTTGACTGCATACAGGACAATTGGAGGGCATAATAAAATGCTTAGTATCCCCAGGACGAAGTTCTGCAATTACACGCACCACTTCGGGGATAATTTCCCCTGCTTTGCGGACAATAACAGTATCACCGATGCGAATATCTAACTGTGCAACACGGTCAGCATTATGTAAAGTTGCTCGTTGTACTGTAGTACCAGCTAATTGCACAGGACGCATTTCAGCGAGGGGAGTAAGCGCTCCTGTGCGTCCCACATTTACCACAATATTTTCCACCACAGTGGGAGCTTCTTCCGCTGCGTACTTTAATGCTACTGCCCAACGGGGAAATTTTTGTGTAAATCCTAAAGACTCTTGCAGTTTAAAAGAATTTAATTTAACAACAACCCCATCAGTCATATAGGGTAAATTCAAACGTTCCGTATCCCAATGCTGGTAATATTCCGCAACTTCTTGTAAAGATGCACACAACTGCATTTTGGGATTTACCTTAAAACCCATTCTTTGTAATAACTCTAGCGCTTCCCACTGAGTATTAGCAATACTAGCGTCGTCAAGTCCAGGAATATGTAACGTGTAACCAAAGAAATCTAAACGACGTTTATCGACAACACGAGAATCTAATTGCCTAAGAGTTCCAGCAGTAGCATTGCGAGGGTTAGCAAAAGGAGGTTCAGATGCTTTTTGCCGCTCTTCGTTGATTTGTTTAAACACATCCAACGGTAAAAAAGTCTCACCCCGTACCTCAATTCTTTCAGGTATTGACTCACTAAAAGCTTCCGGGTTTAGACGTAAGGGAATAGAACGAATCGTGCGTACATTTTGGGTAATATCTTCACCCATTACCCCATCACCTCTGGTTGCTCCTCTGACCAAAACACCATTTTCATAGGTCAAAGCCAAAGCATTACCATCAATTTTCAACTCGCAGACATATTCTACCTCACCAGTGCTAGGCAATTGCCTACGCCAACGAGCGTCCCAAGATTGCAACTCTTCAACGTTAAAGGCATTTTCTAAACTATACAGCCCAATGTTGTGCCGCACCGAAAGAAACTGAGTTGCTGGTCTCTCACCTACCCTTTGTGTGGGACTGTCGGGTACGATTAATTGAGGATACTGCCTTTCTAACTCCTGTAACTCCCGATAAAATCGGTCATAAACAGTATCTTCCATAATAGGACTGTCGAGGACATAGTAGGCGTAGCTTGCCTTTTGCACTAATTGTCGCAGTTCCTCGGCTCGCTTTTTGACTTCTGGTGTAATTGCTTCCACTAAATCCATCTTCATCAAAACTGCTAAAGCAGCTGACCTCCTCTTATAGACAGTTTAACCCAGATAAATAGCTTAAATAGTTTAATTAAATTTAACGATGCCAATCCTCTACCTCATAGAGGAAGCGAGTTTTTCCAATCAACTTGCGATTAGCAGAAGTGCTTTGTACAAAGACTACATACTTTTCTAAGTTACTAGGTTTAATTCTAACGGTCTCACCCGCAGGTAAACCTAACATTTCTCGTGCTGCTTCACCTTCAAATAAATCACCACTGGAGCGTTCCATAAGGATAATTTCTTTTTTCCCTTGGATAGTTTCGGTTTTCGTAAATTCGTAAAACCCACGTCCAACTTTAAAATTCAAAGCATTTTCTAAAACAAAAGCTTTAATCGAAACATTTTCATCAATTTCTAAAACTTGAAAGCGTCCGGGGGAAACAGTACGTAAATCTGAATCTTTGTAATAAGATGTGCCTTCACGCTTCATCATGGAATTAAATATATTATTTAATCCACGACTCATCCTTCCTTCTGTGATAACTTCTTTTTCGTAAGCTTGTAATTGTTCATTAGAAGACTGCTGATAACAAACTGCTAAAAATAAATCAGTAATATAAGAAAACTGGTCAAGATTCACATGAAAACCACCAGATTTCTCTGCTAATTCTTTATAAAAAGGAGTTGCATGAGGACGATTCAGAGCCTGTACACCATAAACCACAATGCCTTTGTCAGCCAGTTTCTTAATTTCTTCTCTCCAATTGAGCTTTTTCGGATTTTGTGCTGGTGCGTGAGGAATATCATCACCAATTAAAACTAAAGTTTTTGTGGATGATTCTGACCAAGCAAAAGATTGTGCTTCATTTAAAACTAATTCATAACATTCTGGAGCATCACCACCACCTGTCGCGTCAACATTTTGTACAAAATCACATATTGCTTCGACATTATCGGAAAGTTCAAACTTTTTAGTCACATAAGTAGAATCTTTATCACAATAATCTCCATGAGCAATAATGCCAATTTTAATCAGAGGAATTTCATTCATTAAGCGGCTTACAGTTTCTTTAATTTTGCGTCTCACCTGAGTTAAACAGGGATACATACTACCAGTAGTATCAAAGCTAAAAACGACTTCGATATAGCTGCTCATATCTTTACCTCTACCGCTTTTTATGATGTTTTGATTGTAGCTATCAGAAATTAATTCACAAGGGTAAAACCACCAACCAAGTATTTACTTGAGGCAATATTTTTCAGTAATACCCACATAGATTGATGTTTGTTTAGACACGCAATCTACAATTTTCTTTCTTAATATATTTGTACTACAAGTTAAGGAAAATGTCAATACAGGCATAAATTATCGGTAGTGCAAGCATCTTGCTTGCCGCCAGGAGTATTTTACTAGAAGCGGTTATATTATTGTTGTTATCAAAAGTGGGCTGTCCTTAGCAAAAGCGGGCTGTCCTTAGCAAAAGCGGGCTGTCCTTAGCAAAAGCGGGCTGTCCTTAGCAAAAGCGGGCTGTCCTTAGCAAAAGTGGTCTTCCCTTAGCAAAAGTGGTCTGTCCTTAGCAAAAGTGGTCTTCCCTTAGCAAAAGTGGTCTGTCCTTAGCAAAAGCGGGCTGTCCTTAGCAAAAGTGGTCTTCCCTTAGCAAAAGTGGTCTGTCCTTAGCAAAAGCGGGCTGTCCTTAGCAAAAGTGGGCTGTCCTTAGCAAAAGCGGGCAAGATGCCCGCACTACAATACTGTGTATTGGATGAGGATTATGACATTTAAATTATTAAATCAATTGAAAAAACAAACACCCATAGTTATTGCACACCGGGGAGCGAGCGGTTACCGTCCCGAACATACCATAGCAGGATATGAATTAGCTATTGATATGGGTGCAGATTTTATTGAACCAGATTTAGTAATAACAAAAGATGGTGTATTAATTGCACGTCACGAAAATGAGATTTCAGGGACTACCAACGTAGCAGATAAATCAGAATTTGCTAGTCGTAAAAAGACTAAAATAATTAATGGTGCTAGTATTGCAGGCTGGTTTACCGAAGATTTTACTCTAGCTGAATTGAAAAAACTGCGAGCAAAAGAACGAATTCCTAAATTACGTCCGCAAAATACAATTTATGATGGGCTGTTTGAAATTCCGACTTTACAAGAAATAATCGATTTGGTCCAGCGTAAAAGTCTAGAAGTTGGTAGAACAATTGGTATTTACCCAGAAACCAAATATCCTAGTTACTTTAAATCAATTAATTTATCATTGGAAGATAATTTAATTGCAGTTTTACACGAAAACGGTTATACAGGAAATCAAGCACCTGTCTTTATACAATCTTTTGAGGTTAGTAATTTAAAAGAATTATCTAAAAAAACAGATTTACCATTAGTGCAGTTACTCAGTTCCACAGGAAAACCCTATGATTTTCTTCTTAATGGAGATATACGTACTTACACAGATTTAGCGACAGTAAAAGGGTTAAAAGAAATAGCGGAATATGCTCAATGTATTGGAGTGAATAAAAATCTCATAATTCCTAAGGATATTCATGGCAAATTGCAACTTCCGACATCATTAGTAGAAGATGCACATAAAGCTTCCTTACTAGTTCATGCTTGGACATTTCGCAATGAAAATGAATTTTTACCTGTGGATTTTCAAAATAACCCACAGAAAGAGTACGAATTATTTAGAAATACAGGAATAGATGGACTATTTAGCGATTATCCAGATACAGCCTTAACCATTTAATGGAATTTTAATAATAAACTTTGTACCTTCCCCAGGAGCAGAAACGCAATCCAGAGTACCACCATGTTTTTCAGTAATAATTTGATAGCTAATCGAAAGTCCTAACCCAGTACCCTTACCTTCTGGTTTTGTTGTAAAGTAAGCCTGAAAAATTTGATTTTGAACTGATTTAGCTATTCCTCGTCCGTTGTCAGCAATATATATAACTACATTTTCTTCCTCAAGGATAGTTGAAATGAGAATTTGAGGTTCAATCATTTCTCCATTTTCGTTTTTAATTAATTGCAATTTATTTTCTAATGACAAATTACTAATAAGAAACGATTCTTCTAGAGCATCAATAGCATTGGCTAATAAATTCATAAAAACTTGATTCAGTAATCCTGGATAACATAAAACTGGTGGTATATCACCATAATCTTTAACTACTTGAATCATCGGACGATGTATTTGAGCTTTAAGACGGTGTTGCAAAATCATGAGTGTGGTTTCTATTCCCTCATGAATATTTGCAGGCTTCTTTTTAACTCCATCTGCTCGCGAAAAACTTCTTAAAGACTGCATGATTCCGCGAATACGTTCACTCCCCAATTTCATTGAGGAAAGTAACTTAGGCAAGTCCTGTAATACGTGCCCCAAATCCATAACCGCAATATATTCTTGTATATCATCTCCTGGGGAAGGAAACTGTGCTTGATACAGTTGAATTAGATTAATTAAATCTTGAACATATTGATTAGCATGATATAAATTAGTAGAAATAAAGCCTATAGGATTATTTACTTCGTGAGCGACACCAGCAACTAACTGTCCTAAAGAAGATATTTTTTCTGATTGTACTAACTGTAATTGAACCCTCTTTAATTCTTCAAAAGCTTCAGAAAGCTCAGCGGTTCTTTCTTGGACGCGCTGTTCTAATAGTTGTTTTTGGGAATCTAACTCTAAATTTAATTTTCGCAACTGTAAATGTACCTGAATTCTAGCAATTATTTCTTCCTGTTGAAACGGTTTAGTAATGTAATCGACTGCTCCTAACTTTAAACCTTTAACTTTATCTAAAGTTTCTGATAAAGCTGTAATAAAAATAATTGGAACATTTCTTGTTCGAGGGTCATTTTTTAAACGACGACAAGTTTCATACCCATCAATTTTGGGCATCATGATATCTAATAATATCAAATCTGGTGAGTTTGTTTTTACTTGCTCAATAGCACTAAACCCATCCATTTCCACAAGAACTTCATAGCCTGCATTCACTAAAGTGTCATGCAAAACCTCTAAATTAGTAGGACTGTCATCAATTACTAAAATTGTCTCACTTGCGGAAGGTTCTTTTTCTTGCAATTCAAAGTCTGTTAATTTATTGTTATCCATCATATATTTTTTTGAGTATAAAAATAATATTCATTTACTATCATATAAATCGCCTAAACTATCCTGTAGAAATTGACGAACTTTCTGGATATTAAAGGTTTTTACATAATCGGATAGCAAGTTGACAAAGTTTTTATATTTTTCATCTTTATCAACGATTGCTTCCAACTCTTGCTTAATGCCTTTTATTTTTCCTTTTCTAGCATACTCTAATAACATTACTAAGTCAGAATTGGGAGGAATAATCATTTCATCAGAAGAAAATATTTCTGAACTTTCTGATGAGTGTATTTGCGTATTTGTATAGACCCAATTAATTTGTAGCTGCTTTTCTAAAATACTGTATAGTGTTTTTGAACGTATGGGCTTTGCTAAAAAATCATTAGCTTTCTCTGTTAAAATATTTTGATTTTCAATATCAAAATCATTAGCTGAAGATATGACAACTATAGTATTTTGTAAAACTTCTGACTGTCGCAATTTACTTAGCATTTCTAAACCACCCATTTCTGGCATTTCTATGTCAGAAATAATCAAATCTGGTTTGTTCTCAGAAGCTATTTCTAGTGCTTGTTTACCATTATTTGCTTCGATGACATGAAAGCCTAAAGGTTCTAAAAGGCTAACAATAAAAGAACGATTTTCCCAACTATCGTCAACAATCATAATTCTCTTTGTTTCTCCTGAGTAGCCTATTATTTTACCTTTTTTCGTAATTGTACTATTTTCAGTCCAATTTTCAGCAATAGGACATTCTATTTCAAAATTAAATCGACTACCCAAACCTAGCTTACTTTCAGCTTGAATGCTACCTCCCATCATCTCCACTATTTTTTGGCTAATTGCAAGTCCTAACCCAGTACCTTCAGATTTGTTGTTACGGTTTCCTAATTTCTCGAAAGGTAGAAATATGTTTTTTATTTGTTCAGGACTCATTCCTACTCCCGTATCCTCTACCTTGAAACAAATTTTGCTTTTTGCTAAATATTGTCCAAAAATTTTGTCTACATCTTCAATATCTACTGCTTCTACACGCAATTTAACATAGCCCTTATCAGTGAATTTAATTGCGTTGCTTAATAAGTTTATCAAAACCTGTCGCAGCCTAATTTTATCAATAGTGATACCTTCTGGTAAAAATCTCGAAGGCTCATATATAAATTTAATTCCTTTATGTTGAGCTTTTATTTGACATATTTCTACGATTCCTTGTAATAAAGAAGGTAAATAAAAATCAACTGGATGAAGTTTCATCTGGTTGGCTTCTATTGTAGAGAAATCAAGAATATCATTGATGATTGTTAATAAATGAAATGCACATTGATGAATAGTGTAGATGCTATGTTTCTCTTTAGCTGTTAAATTTGAAGAACGAGAAAGAAGTTGAGTATAACCTAAAATACCATTGAGAGGTGTTCTCAATTCGTGACTAATGTTTGCTAAAAATTTTGTTTTAGTTTGATTTGCGACATCTAATGTACCTTTAAAATCCTCTTGTTCTTCTACAAGTATTTCTATTTTAGAAACTAACTGATTTAATATATCTGAAAGTAAATTGATATCATCTTGTTTTTTTAACAAAAGAGCATCTGATTCAAAATTGTATTTTTTAATCGATGTTTTAGCTAAATTATTTAATTTCTTAATTGGCTTAATTAAAGATTCGCTTGTATAATCCGCAATCCAATATATAATTAATATACTCAAAATTAAACTAGCTATAACAAATAGCTGTACAATTTCTATTTGCTTGATATTATTTTCTAATTTTTGTTCTTGCTGTGTATATTTTTTTAATAAAAGTTCTAGCTCCTGGGTAAAGAGTAAGTGTTTTTTGGATAAATCACTTGTAGTAGACCCTTTTATTAGGTATCTACTACTAGAAGCTTCTTCTAAAGCATCTGCAAATTTTTCAAGAGTGACTTTGTAGTCTACAATTAGCAATTTTAAATCTTCTGTTGATATACTTGTACTTTTAGAGTCAGCTTTAATAAGTGATTCTCTAAGCGTTTTTATACGTTGAGTCAGTCTTGATTTCGTTTTTTGAAATTCTTCTAGATTTTGTTGAGAAGCAGACAATTCTTTAACAGCTTGTAAGTTTAAAGTTGAATTCCTTAAATTGCTAAAAAGTTGACGTTCTCGCTGAATCTTATTTTTTTGCGTATTTGCTTCCTGCTGAAAATAGTCTCCAATCAACAATCCAGCAATAGTCCCAGGTAAGCTAAGTAAAAGGACAATAGCATACCCAGACATTACCTTTTGTTTAATGCTCAGACCGTTGATAACTTTGCTAATTTGACTTACAAACTGAAATCGCATTCCCCTACCTAGCCTAATACTGGTCACAAAAAAACTAAAATTTCTACGGGGAATTACTAGACTTCCCCAGGTTAAAAAGGGGTTTTTGGCAAAGTGATGAGTAACATAATACAAAAAGCGAAAGGCTCTCCCTGATAACATAACTAGTGCTTAGCATTTGGTGTTTAACTATGTGTGTATATTGATGGTCAGTGCCTGCTGATTACATAGTTCCCAAATTTAAAGCAGTAATTTATATCGGAGAAATTTTTTTGAGTGGAGTGGAGAGTTGGGAGTGGGGAATGGGGAGTTGGGAGTGGGAGAATTATAAATTATGACTCGCTCAATATCCTACGAGTGCCGCTACTATATATAAAGTTCTTGGATATATCGGGTGAAACAATGAGGATTTGGCTAGCTTGCATTTTAGTGTTGTTTGCGGTTGCTGAACTTTTCGACTGGATGAAGCAACTTGCTTTACCGTTACCGATTTATATTTTAGGTGGAGCGTTTTTGGCTGTTGCTTCCAACTACGACAAAATTGTTGGTAGTTATTTCGATAATGTCACCAGTGTAACCCCAGAAATCTCATCCATAGCATCACAAGTCGATTTACCCTTATCCCCATCTTCGGATTCTGTCCCTTTGACATTGCCTCACTCTGAAAAAGTTGCTGAATAAGGAACTTCCCAAAAATATAATTACCCTGAACTAAAGTTCGGGCTAAAAGCTGAAACCCGTTGAAAACGGGTTGGAACGATTATTATAGTTAACTTTAGCGTTCCTTTAGCTTTTAGCCCGTTTGCGTCAGCGTCCGCTTCGGATACTTTAGTTCAGGGGTACGAGAAGAATTACAATCAAAATCTAAGACTTTCTACTCTCCACCTCTACGACCTTCTGAGACAATTTAAGATAAAAAAGTACCAGTAACTTCTAATAGTTGGTCTAGAAGAAAACCAATAACACCAATGTAAATTAATACTTCAATAATAGAATTATATCTACTTGATTGATAAGAACTCCAGACAACAGCACCAAGTCCTCTTCCACCAATCAACATTTCTGTGGCTATAACTGTAAACCAAGCTACCCAAATTCCCATTCTTAATGCATTAAAAATATGATAAACAGCTACACGAAAGTTATTACCAAGTTTGTAAAATTGGCGTACACCTGTTGCTGTATCTATAATTAATGACCAAAGAACACTTGTGAAAATAACGGCAATGGCTGCTAACTCATTTTGTTTCAATACCACAAGTGCGATTGGTAAAAAAGCAATTGGAGTTATACTACGTGGTATCTGAAAAATCCACTTAAATATCTGAAAAATTACTCCATTTACGCCAATTAGCAATCCTATCAAAACTCCTAATGCTGCTGCCGGAATATATCCTACAAACAGACGTTGTAAACTTGCTAAAATATCAAACACTATACTGCGTTCCATGCTTTTCACCGAGCAGTATTGATTTGAATGTAATGTACCAGAAAAGCTTAACTAAAATAGTAAGCTCAATACATTTCAAATATATATATTTTTTCTTCCCCACTCCCCAAAGACGCGATTAATCGCGTCTATACACTATTATCAACTACTTACCCATATTTTTTTTAATCCGCTGCAACTCGTCATCTGTTTCCAAACGAAGAAATTGTTCTTCTAAATCTTCATAACCACTGTAAGAACTGCGAGATTTATTCCATCCACCACTGGTATCAATACGCTGCTGCTCAACTTTTGCTTTTGCTCGCTCCGCTTGTGCTTGAGCCGCTTTCGCTTGTACTTCCTGACGACGTTCTTGAATTTTCTTCAAAAGCTCTTTTGCTTGGCTAATGCGTTCTTTGGCTCCCTGCATTTGTCCCCAACGTTGATTACCTTCACGCAAAAGCGATGCTTCCACCTCTTGCGCTTTTACAGCCAAATCATTTCTACCCGCTGCTTGTGCTTTTTCAATACGAATGTGCCATTTTTGTATCTCTTGAGCTGTAGAAAGTATTTCCTCTTGCGACCGCTTTTCCTGCACTTGCAAATCAGAAATTAATTTTAAAGCATCTTCCTCTTGTTCCCGTAATTGTTCTAGCAGCGCTTCGTACTCCAAATGCGGATTATTTCGCAAAAAGTCCTCTAAACGACTCTCCAGAAACCGACTTAAATCTTCAAATAAACCCACCGAGTTGACCCCACAGCTTTGTTATAATATGCAATTTTATTGTACTGAATTATCTTAAATCCGCGAAAACCAAATGTAGAGACGTTACATGTAACGTCTTTTACGCTACGTCTTTTACGCTACGTCTTTTACGCTACGTCTTTTACGCTACGTCTTTTACGCTACGTCTTTTACGCTATGTCTTTTACGCTATGTCTCACATGTAACATCTAAAAATTTGTTTAATATTATACATTTAAAAATTTAGAGGAGGTATTAGTACTGTAATTACCTTGATGTTCCTGAACTTTTTCTTCTAATAGTGGTAATGGGATAAAATCATCACAAACTGATTTTAAAACCCGATTAATTCTTCCTGTATAAGCACAGACAATAACAGTTTTTCCGTATTCATGTAACTTTTTGGCTAAAGAAGCGAAAGCCCCATCACCAGAAACAATCACAAAAACCTGCAAATTAGGACGACCGTGAACAAATTCTATCACATCAATTGTTAGCTGGATATCGGCTGCATTTCGTCCATGCCCAAAATCAAAAACTTGAGCTTTTTCTATACCCATCTCCTGAATTTCGCTATGGATATTTTTTAATTTAGAATTACTCCAATCAGCATAAGCACACTGAACAGCAACTTTATCAACTACAGATTTTTTGTGAATGGCTTTTTTAATATCCTTCAAAGAAAATTTTTCTAAATCTAAATCACTAATACCATTTATTAAATTATCAATATCATAAAAAATACCTGTATTAAATTGTTCAGATTCAGGTAAATCAGTCACCTTTATCACTAACTGTTCTAAAATTTTATGGCGCTGCTTTAGCTCTTGAAACTCGACAATTAAAGATTTAACATCTTCAACTATTTCTGATGGGACTAAAGGACTTGGGGAATCTTGAATAGGTATTTTTGGAGTATCTAGTTGCTGCGACTGTGTAACTATTGGTTGTGTGATTATTGATTGTGTGGTAGATATCGGTACTTTTACTGTTGCTTTTGAAGGTAATTCTTGTGGAGGTCGCTCTATTTGTGCTGAGTTTTTACTTACAACCTGGGGTATTTCCTTTTGGGGTGTAATTGTATTTGTTACAGCATTTTTTGCAGACAAAATTTTTTGACGTCGCTTCAAAGTCATATCTAAGGCTTGTTGTACCGCACCTCTCTCTAAAGGAAAAGCCTCAATAGTAAATACACTTATTGCTGCTTCGTAACCAGCGATAGCAATTTCTGTATTAATAGCAAGATTTCCTTTTTCAAACTGCTGAAGCTGCTTACAAAATTTGACAACCACCCTAGCTATATTCACAGCTCTTGTTGGCTCTTTACTAAAACGTTCTTTCGTCCATTGCCGTAACATTACAGGAAAGTTCTCATTCAGCTTATCTAAATTATCTTCCAGCAATGAGTGTATTTTCTGATTTTGAATGATAGCCTTTAGCACATCTAATAATAAATTTTGCTCCTGATTTCCACTGATATTTGTCATAGTATATCCCTTAACTGCAACTCTAGTATTAGTGTGCCCAGTTTAGTAAAAAATCTAACAAGTATAGTGCTATTGCTGAATTGTAATTATTTATTAACTACTTCGGTAGCCAGTATCATATATTATATATTCTATAAGTCATTACACGCATTAATTAATAATATAAAATATTACATGCACCAATTAATGTAGAGACGCGATTAATCGCGTCTCTACAATGTTAGGTACTAGGAATTCATTTGTAATGGTGTCAACCAATAAGTAATTCCCCTGAGAACTTTTTTCTGAAATCCAAACTGAGGTAAATATTCCTCTGCTAAACCCATATAAGTCCAATGGGGGTCATCATTCTCAACAGTTTGAAACCAGCCATTTTCCTGTAAAGCTTTTCTTTGTGTTTGACTCGTCACTCGCAAATCAATCGCTAACCCCCACAAATGTTGTGATGTACCAGGAGGAGCAACAATACCGAGAATCCTTTTCTCTTTACCCTGACGTACTTGTTCTAAAGTATTGTTGTTCGCGTATTTATTCCAAAATCTTAAATTGGTGGCAAAGTCGCGAGTACAATCACCCGAAAAACCAGACTTTAAGGGTATTCTGACTTGAGATATAGCCTTGTTGAGAGCATCTGCGGCTACTTTTTGCAAGTAACAATTATTTGTATTCGTAACTTTTCCCAGAGTCAAAGTATCTTGAAATTTCTTTGTTTCCTCAGCCGAATCAAACTTGACTTTTGGTGGTAATGTAACCCCTGGTTCATAATTAAGAAACACAGCACCATATGCGCCTAAGATAATACGTTCATATGTATTATCTTCAGGGATAGTAGGTAGTTTTGTGGCAACTGCACTGAGAAAACGCTCTGTTTCTGCTAAATTTTGGTCAGGGACAATAGGACTTCGTGATATTTGTGTGGTAATAGGACTTGGTGATGTATTTACAGAATTATTAGGTGATATTACTGTTTGCATCACGGTCATACAATTTTTCTTGATGCTCTGCTTGCTAGAATTAGTTATTAAAGAATCAGTCCCTAAAGAATCAGTGGCTGATGAATCAATAACAGTTACACAATCATTACTTTGTGACTTTTGAGCGCTGATAGCCAGCTGACGGCGATATGTGCCAGTACTAGCGACCAAGCTGAAAGTAACTAAAATAACTAAGCAGAAAAAAATAGTTTTTCTGAAAGCCCTTTTCATTTAAGATTTTTCCTAGTTAATAATGTAAAAACTGATATATCTGTATCACGGTGATAAATCAAGTGATTTTAGGCTACTCAGTTGAAAATAATCATATTTAAGTACAGAGAAGAAAATACTGATTTGTTTACACATTATTTACTAGTGTATTACTAAATTTTGCGACTCTGAATTAATTACGTCAATTATTATATGAAACAAAACATATCAGCTATTTTACGGATGCTTTAATAAATAAAAAATATTTTGTATTGAAATTATAAGTATTTTTTCTCATATTACCTTATATCAACCTTACTCTCCCGGAAACTACGGCATCGGTTAATATTGAGAGTGAAATAGTTGCTGGCAAATTTTAGCTTGCAAATTTTAGCTTGTGAATTAAAAAGAAAAGACCATGCACAAAACCGTTGAATTTCAAGACGCTTTTGATGTGATTGTGGTCGGTGCAGGTCACTCCGGTTGTGAAGCTGCGCTAGCTACAGCGCGTTTAGGGTGTCGTACCCTGCTGCTGACACTCAACTTGGATAAAATTGCTTGGCAACCTTGTAACCCAGCGGTAGGTGGACCTGCAAAATCTCAATTAACCCATGAGGTAGATGCTCTTGGGGGAGAAATTGGCAAAATGGCAGACCGCACTTATCTACAAAAGCGTGTTTTGAATGCTTCACGAGGACCAGCCGTGTGGGCTTTACGCGCTCAAACAGACAAGCGTGAATATGCTCAGATAATGAAAAATATTATCGAGAACCAAGAAAACTTGATGGTGCGAGAAAGCATGGTCACAGACTTGGTGCTGGGTGCTAATGATGAAATAATTGGGGTTGAAACTTATTTTGGCGTAGCTTTTGAATGTAAAGCAGTCATCCTAACGACGGGAACGTTTTTAGGAGGGAAAATTTGGGTCGGCAACAAATCAATGTCCGCTGGACGTGCAGGAGAATTTGCCGCAGAAGGTTTGACCGAAACTCTCAATCGTTTAGGTTTTGAAACCGGACGCTTAAAAACAGGAACCCCCGCACGAGTTGATAAGCGCTCGGTAGACTATAGCAAAATGGAACTACAACCAGGGGACAAAGAAGTTCGTTGGTTTAGTTTCGACCCAGAAGCTTGGATAGAACGGGAACAAATGCCTTGTCATATGACCCGCACCACCAGCGAGACCCATCGTCTAATTAGGGAAAATCTTCATCTTTCCCCAGTTTATGGAGGTTGGGTAGAAGCCAAAGGACCACGTTATTGTCCCAGTATTGAAGATAAAATAGTCCGGTTTGCGGATAAAGAAAGCCATCAAATCTTTATAGAACCCGAAGGACGCGATATACCTGAACTTTATATTCAAGGGTTTTCCACTGGGTTACCCGAAAATTTACAAATACAAATGTTACGTACTCTTCCAGGACTGGAAAAATGCATTATGCTGCGTCCAGCCTATGCAGTTGAGTATGATTATTTGCCTGCGACTCAGTGTTATCCCACATTAATGACCAAGAAAATCCAAGGTTTATTTTTTGCTGGGCAAATAAACGGTACAACAGGTTATGAAGAAGCAGCAGCCCAAGGCTTAGTCGCAGGAATAAATGCTGCTCGGTTTGCACGTGGAGAAGAAATGGTTGTTTTCTCCCGTGAGCAAAGTTACCTAGGTACTCTAGTTGATGATTTATGTACAAAAGACTTACGGGAACCTTACCGAATGCTCACCAGTAGGTCTGAATACAGATTAATATTACGCTCTGATAACTCCGACCAACGCTTGACACCTCTAGGACGTTCCATTGGTTTGATTGATGACCGTCGTTGGCAGTTATTTACCCGCAAACAAGAGAAAATAGCGGCAGAAAAAGAACGTTTGTACTCAACACGAGTAAAAGAACATGATGAAGTTGGTAAAGCAATAGTGGAAGCTACCCAACAAGCAATTAAAGGTTCAATTACCTTAGCTGACTTGCTACGTCGTCCAGGATTTCATTATGTAGACCTTGAAAGTTACGGCTTGGGAAATCAAGAACTTGACCGAGCAGAAAAAGAAGGGGCAGAAATTGATATTAAGTATTCTGGCTACCTGATAAGGCAGCAAAATCAAATCGAACAAATCGCTAAACAAGCAAACCGTAGCCTACCACCCGACTTGGATTACGAGTCCATAAATACCCTCTCCAAAGAAGCGCGAGAAAAGTTAAATAAGGTAAAACCCCTCACTCTTGGTCAAGCCACACGTATAGGAGGTGTAAACCCTGCTGACATAAATGCATTACTAATTTATTTAGAAATTCATAAAAACCAATCCCAGCAAGAACTTCCAGCCTTAGCATAGGAAAAAACTTCATGAAGCGCGATTATAGTAGTAGGGTAATGCCGTAAATAGCTAGTATGATTAATGACATTACTTAGTTGGTAGTCATTAATCAACCGTTATCGGTAATAGCGACTGCAAACTGTCAACATTAACCTGTCAACAGTCAACAGTCAACCCTCAACTAACAAATAACAAACAACGAATAACTTAGGGCTGGGTAACTCCCCCCATGAGTCACACTGTGAAAATAGCTTATGTCTACTGAAGCCAGCACCCATCTTATTCTTGCAGCATCATCAGAGGAGCTAATCGTCAGCGAACCTTGGACGATTGATACTTATGCTGATGGTTTAATGAATGAACTGTTTTCTGATATTGACGATATTTTGGAAGGTCGCGGTTACGTTCAGACCAACACCATGCAGCGAGAATATCTCCCTGTGCAAGCAGCGAAACTGCCACAATTTATCGTTCAGCAAGAAACACCACACGCCATAACTCAAACAGTTTCTCAACCAAGAAACCTACAAGTTAACCAAGTTAACACAGTTGTAGTTGACCCCAACTCAGTCAGAAAAGTTGTTAAGAAACAAAAGCCAAGCCAAAAATCTTGGGTGTGGCTAGGTAAACTTTTGACTTTTGGAGCCACCGTCGGTGTGGCACTGGGTAGTGTTCTTTGGTTGCTAAATTCTGGAACTGTTCGTATTGCATCAAACTCTAGCCAACAAGCATTAGAAGCGTCATCAAACGCTCTACCTAAAGCCACTCCAGCCGATGCACAAAGCCAACTAGTAGAATATATGCTAGGAGCTTTGTCCGTAATTGAACGAAATGAGCAGGCAAAAAATCGCGAAAAATCTGTTAGACCAGTCGCAATTGCCAGCGCTGCGACAACACCAACATCCATTGCTTCAGCGCTACCACCCGTTAGATATGGTGGAACGGCTGGAACTTTACCACCAAATTTAGCCGCGAATACTTTAGCTGCGAATACTTTGGCTGCGAATAATGCATCAGTAACCCCAACACCCTCAACAAGAGTTATCGAACGTGTTGAGCGAGTGTTCATTCCGGTTTACCAGGCACCACAACCAATGCGCTATATGCCACCAACTATTGCAGGTGTGACTCTACCACCCGTACCAGGTGTAGCTATTAAGCCAGAACCAAAATTAACCTCACCAAAAGCAAATGTAGCGAAAGCTTCTGGTAATGGACCTCTAAAAACCGCCCTTTCTCAAGTGCGTCAAGCTGCTAAACAAACAGTGCAAAACACAATTCAAGCAGCAACAAACCTCAGACCAGTAGCCATAGGTAGAAACCCGGTAATACTGGGAGAACCCAAGGCTCCAACTTTACCTAGATTTGCGAGTATCAGACCAGTTGCACCTCCTAAACTACCAGTAGCAACAGCACCTGAAAGACAGCGAAAACCAGCTGCAACAACTTCGGACGTTGCACCACCTGTCAGACAAGAAGTCGCATCTACCGTAACAACTCCGACACCTTCCCATATTTTACAAGGATTGCTTGAAGGGTCTGCAAAAGAAAAATCCGCAGCTTTATTTAGTATTGATGGTGCAAGTCGTCGCATTGATATTGGTGAAAGCATAGGTTCCAGTGGGTGGACACTCGTTGGTGTTTCCCAAGGAGAAGCTCTTATTCGTCGCAACGGGGAAGTTCGTTCCATTTACGCTGGTCAGAAGTTCTAGTTCTAAAAATAACTTAATAGTCAGCAAATTTATTTTGTTAGCAAATTTGGATTACAGTATTTGCTTGCAGTGTTGTCTTGCTGTTTTTACAAGAATTACCTGCACATCTACGAACACTATTCAGGTGTAATTGCTTACAACTATAATTTGATATAGTTCTAGCAATTACACTGCTTTTGATACAAAAAACTATTAATAAATATCCGGGAAAGCAACCACATCAGAAAGCTTTCATATAAATAAGTATTCATTAAATCTGTATCTATTTTATCTCAACAGCTTTGAAAATTATCTTGACTGAATAATAATACTCCAACCTCTAACACATGGTACTAGGGGTAAGACACCTCATTGGCAATGTCAGTAAATGTTGTAATTTATGCAACTAGTAAAACTGCCTTCCAACCCAAAGCCATGGAATATATAAATCAAAGTATGTGTATTGAATATTACTCAATGTCGATGAAGATAAGCTTATATAGGTATAAGTATAAAAGAATGCTTGACTAAATATGGATAAAATGCTCTGATTGCCAATCATGTATCGAGTTTTTACAATGCTTACTGTAAATAATTGTAAATGTTTATTATTTATTTGAATTTGAAAATTTAAACTTTTCTTAAGTATTCGTGTAAATCTATTAAAGTGTGAAGATTGTTGGGGCGTATCTGGAGAGCTGGCATCTAAATCCTTATTACAGGAGAGGTTATTGTGAAACAAGCGACACTATATCAGCTAAAGGTATTTGAAGCCGCAGCAAGACATGGTAGTTTCAGCAGGGCTGCCGAAGAACTGTTTGTCTCTCAACCGACTGTCTCAATGCAGGTCAAACAGTTGTCAAAATCCGTAGGCTTACCTTTATTTCAGCAAGTAGGCAAGCGGATGCATTTGACAGATGCGGGAAGGCAATTATTAGGGACTTGTCAGGAGATTTTTGACACTATTACCCAATTTGAAACAAAAGTGACTGATTTCAAGTCGCTTAAACAAGGAGAATTGCGTTTAGCAGCAACAACGACTGCAAAATATTTACTCCCGCGCACTTTAGGTACATTTTGCCAACTATATCCAGGAATTGATGTCCGTCTACAGTTAATCAATCACAAAGTGATGACGGATAGGATGCTGGGTAATTTGGACGACTTATACATCATGAGCCAAGTGCCAGATAACATTGATGTTATCACTCAACCGTTTTTAGAAGACCCACTAGTCGTAGTCGCATCTGTCAATCATCCCCTAGCGAAAGAAAAAAATCTTTCCTTGCAAGAACTTATCGATGAATCGGGATTTATTTTACGCGAACCTGGTTCAGAAACACGTCGTGTAGTACAAAAATTTTTAGAGGAACAGCAAATCAAAATTAAAGGTAAATTGGAATTCGGTAGTAACGAATCAATCAAACATGCCATTGCTGGGGGTTTCGGAATTTCTATCTTATCTCAGCATACATTAATGTCTGAACCTGCTGTACCAGGATTGACAATTTTAGATGTCGAACATTTACCCCTTAAAAGAAATTGGTATATTGTTCACCCCACAGGAAAACACTTGTCTATAACTGCTCGCACTTATTTAAATTATTTGCTAGAAACAGAAAGCATAGTTAAACCTTTTGTGAACAATATAAACAAAATTGATATCCTTGGTGACTTTAGTAGAGACAAAGATTCTTGGACTGAATTGGCTGTTTCCAGCTATTAATACCTGTTTTCCGTAGAGACGCGATTAATCGCGTCTCTACATCGCGTCTCTACATCGCGTCTCTACATCGCGTCTACAGATTAATAGGTAGATTAGCTGTATTTTTTGATGAATGTTTTTGCTGATATAGTTAAGTTTTTTGAATCTCTGGTTTTAGATATTCCAAGTCAGTATAGCAGTCAGCAACATTGATAAGAGTGTCACTAGTCATAGAGCGTAAACTTACCACTTCTACTTGCGCTCCTCGGTAGCTAACGTTATCGACTGCGTAAGCTAAATCGCCATCACCGCTGAGAAGCACCAGAGTATCGCAATGTTTAGCTAAAGTCATCATATCTACGGCTATTTCTACATCTAAACTAGCTTTTTTAGAGCCGTCTGGGAACTGGATTAACTCTTTTGCGACTACACGGTAGCCATTGCGACGCATCCACAAAATGAAGCCTTGCTGCTTATCGTTAGTACTATCAATCGCGGTATAAAAATAGGCTCGTAGTAGTTGCCGTTCTTTAGCTAAACAACGCAGTAATTTTGTATAATCAACTTCGATATGGAGATGCATCGCAGCGTAAAATAGATTTGCTCCATCAATAAAAACAGCGACGCGACTTCCTGCTGTTATTTCTCGTTGTGAATTTTCATCTGGAAAATTATTTTTTTCTACCCTTAAAGGTCGTGGTCTCTCTACCTTGTCTGGTTCTAAATGTGAAAGGTATTTATTTTCCCTCTGAGGTCGTGGAAGTAACTGCATAAAAGTTGTATTCCTGAGTAAATAATTGTTATCAAATTTAGTTTCGATAAATTATTTGCTTAATTGAGAACTTGGTAGAAATTACAAATGATTCAAGTATTCGCAAGACAAGCAAAAGTTAGCTCAAATACATTAAGAATAGGAAAGATAAAGAACTATTTCAATTACTTCATCGTACCTGCAATAGTCTAGGGTGTTAGCTTTATCCCACCTCGTTGCAGATGGCAACCTGACAATACTTCACGATTGCTTGACCAACGGCTTTGCCAACGAATGCTTAAACTCGCCTCAAACCATAATCAAAGCCTAACACGAACTCAACTTTTGGGTAAAAAATTTCTTAGTCTATTTTCATTAACAAACTTTATATTTCTATTTTTTCTTTACTTTTTGTGACTTTCCCTAGTAAATACTGGATTGCTTATACATAAATACATATATATTGATATTTATTAATATTTATTATGTTAATTACAAAAATCAGCGCTATTAGTCGCATACAATACAAAAAAATGTAGAGACGTGATTAATCACGTCTCTACAATTGCTAAAAATTGTTTTAAGCACGCTGCTGATTTTCTGCTATTTCCTGCATCATCTCATTAGCATTATTTTGAATTCGATTGATGAGGTAGTCTATAAAAACAATGAAGGCATTTGCCGACTTTTCATTGTCATAGCATTCCCCATGAACCCGAGAATATCTTATACCTTGACATATACCCAATAAAATTTGTTCAAATCCCATTTGTTCATAAATCTCGGCAACAGTATTCATGTTATTGACTTGAATCAGCGGTTTCGGCATACCAAACACCTGATTAATGCTATCCAGGGGGTTCGCTACAATTTGCTCGGTCGCTAAGTTAGCTTTCATCCTGATGCATTCCTGTAAGTGAAAGGTCGCTGCTAGTATGGCGTCTCTGTATAGTCCGCATTCATATTTTTCCCGAACTGCTTGATAAAGAGACTTGGAAATTTTGTGTTTAAGATGCATACTTAACTCCTCCCTGAATAAAGAGGATGCTTTTTCTAGTGTGGTGTCTCTTAACTCTCATCAAGCAGATGCAAAAACCCTGGTATTTTTTGCCAGTGTAAAAAATTATAGATTGTAGAACAAATGTTCTGCAAGAGATAAGTTGACTAATTGTTCTTGTGAAAAAGATAAAGCTAATCCATATGCTTGGTGTGGCTCTCATATGTCAGTTTAACCACTGGTACATGCCCTTCACCAAAATCTCTGTCGGGGAATAGGGAGTAAGCAATTCGCAATTCGCAATTCGCAATTCGCAGTTAACAGTCATCAGTCATCAGTCAACAGTCATCAGTCATCAGTCAACAGTCAACAGTCAACAGTCATCAGTCAGCATATTTAAAATCTCCTTAATTTGCGCTTAAGAAAAAAATATTACCATTAAGGGGCTATAAGAAAAATTATTTTTATTTAAATAAAAATAAACTAATAACCAGCAGCATTCATGAAAATTCTCGTAGTAGAAGATAACCAAATAACTGCTGAGTTGCTTACAGAAGTCCTAAGTAGTCAGCATCATAATATTGATGTTGTCGTAGATGGAGAAGCGGCTTGGAATGTACTGCTATCTTTTAACTATGACTTAATTATATTAGATGTGATGCTGCCAAAGCTCGACGGAATTAGTCTTTGCCGACGCTTGCGTTCTCAAGGAAACTATACACCAATAATTTTACTAACTGCCCATAATAACAGTACTAATAAAGTCACGGGCTTAGATGCTGGTGCTGATGATTATCTTGCTAAACCTTTTGATATCAACGAGTTATTAGCGCGTATTCGTGCGCTGATGCGTCGGGGAGGTTTAACTTCTCGACCTATTCTGGAGTGGAGTTTTTTGCGACTTGACCCTAGCAGTTGTGCAGTTACTTGGCAAGAGCAACCAGTACATTTGACCCCAAAGGAATACGCGCTACTAGAACTTTTTCTTCGTAATCAACAACGGATATTTAGCTGTGGTGCTTTGATAGAGAATGTCTGGTCTTTTGAAGAACCTCCCACAGAGGATACTGTGAGGTCTCATCTTAAAGGATTGCGGATGAAGCTTAGGTCATCAGGGGTTCCAAAAGACCCTATAGAAAGTATTTACGGGATGGGTTATCGTCTCAGGTCAAAGGAGAAGCTAGAACAATTCGAGAATTTTCAATTAAAAATCCCAAAAGTAAAAACTGATAGCATACAGAAAATTTGGCAACGGGGTAAAGAGAAAACTGGGCAACGCATTACTTTGTTAGAAGAAGCGACAACCCAGTTGCTAAGAAATGAGCTAAGAAGAAAACTACGAGTTAAAGCTGAACAAGAAGCACACAAACTAGTGGGTACTCTGGGTATGTTTGGCTCTAACCGAGGCTCTAGTTTAGCTCATGAAATAGAAATTTTGTTTCAAGGTCAAGAATTTATATCTCAAGAGCAAGCGCAGCATTTATCTGACCTAGTTACTGCATTGCGTCAAGAATTTGAACAAATAAATCTGGGCGAAATTCAGGAAATACCACAAAACCCCGTAAGTGAGGAATTGCAATCGGTTTTACGTGACTCCGAAGCGAAAGTGCTAATTGTAGACCACGATACTGAGTTTTTATCCACAGTCGCGGAATTACTTACGCCTTGTAACTGCCGAGTTTATACTCTAGATAATCCATTACACTTCTGGGATATCCTCGCAGCAGAACAACCGGAGTTGATTGTTCTAAATGTAGAATATACAGAGATAAGTGGTATTGAGTTATGTCAGCTACTCCGTAATCATCCACTTTGGAACAGCCTGCCTGTTTTATTTTTGGGAAACACTACAGATGCAGAAACTATACATCAAGTATTTGCTATTGGTGCTGACGACTATATTAATTTACCTATCATCGGACCAGAACTGGTAACGCGCATTCTCAAAAGTTTGGAAAGAACACGTTTACTAAGTAGTTTAGGGAAAAGTGATGTGTTCACGGCTGTCACCAACCAAAGTCAGAACGAATTACAATAATTTTATCTTTTTAGATAGTAAATTAATTTTTAGATGAAACCGCCGAAAGTAATTTTTTTGGATGCTGCTGGTACAATATTTGGTATTAAAGGGAGTGTTGGAGAAATATATAGTCAAGTAGCACAGGAATTTGGTGTTACTGTTTCTCCACAAGATATAGATAAGGCGTTTTACCATAGCTTTAAAGCTGCACCACCACCAATATTCCCTGATGCGGAAGAAGAAGATATACCCCAGCGTGAATTTGAATGGTGGTTTCGGGTTGCGAGCAATACTTTTGAAAGAACAGAGAGTCTAGAATTATTTCCTGACTTTACAGATTTTTTTAGCGAACTGTATATACATTTTGGCACTGCTGACCCCTGGTTTGTTTACCCTGATGTTTTACCATGTTTGGAAAAATGGCGAAATATGGGAATTCAATTGGGGATACTATCTAATTTTGACTCTCGGATATATTCAGTTTTGCAAGCCTTAGGACTGCGAGAATTTTTTAGTACTATTACTATTTGTACTCAAGTGGGGTATGCGAAACCAGATACCAAAATTTTTACTGCGGCATTAGAAAAACACAATTGTTTACCCCAAGATGCTTGGCACATAGGTGATAGTGTTAAGGAAGACTACCACGGTGCAAAGGCTGCTGGGTTGAGAGGGATTTGGATAAATAGGGGAGTGGGGAGTAGGGTGTACTAGTTTAAACCAATGCTTTTTCGCCAATTGCTTGATAATACAAAAGCATTAGCTGATTTGCATTTAAGGTTTCTATGGCATAAGCACGTCCTGTTGAATCACTGAATTCCACTTCAAACACGTCTGGTTCATATTCTTCTACTATTGTTCCAACTTGACCACGATATAGTCCTAATTCTGGTAGGTCTTCAAGAAGAGCCACAACATTTAATAATTTCATTGCCATTACCTCAAAAATTAAAGAAGGTTGTAAATTAGTCAACTTTCAAAACCTCAACTTCATTACCTTGTGTAATTAACGTGGTTCCCACAGGTAAAACAGCTAGAGCATTAGTTTGAGCTAAATTAATTAAATTTCCCGAAGCTTGAGTTCCACCTGCTAAATCAAACTGATGAACACTATCAACTACACTTAATTTACCCCAAACAAAACTTTCCCGCTTTCCATCAGAGCGTAATTCATAACTGGTTTTCGCTTTAATAAAAGTCGGTTCCCAACCTGATTTAATCCCTGATAATTTTTTAATTGCTGGTAAAACAAATCTCCAAAAAGTTACTAATGCGGAAACTGGATTTCCTGGTAATCCGAAGTAGAGTTTGGAGTGGGGAGTTGGGAGTGGGGAGTGGGGAGTGGGGGGGAAAGATGCTACGGTAAGGGGTTTTCCTGGTTTCATTTTGACTGCACGAATGTGGATTTTTCCACCTAAGGAGTCTAAAATTTTTTCGACATAATCGTATTCTCCTACTGATACTCCACCGGAAGAAATTACGATATCGGCATTACTCAAAGCTTGTGTGATTGTCTGCTTTAATATTTCTGGTTCATCCTTAACAATTCCTAACATTAACGCTTCTGCACCTGCTTGTCTTACTAAGGTGGCTAAAGCATATTGATTGGAATCTACTATTTGTCCTGGTTGTAGTGGCTCATTGACTTTTGCTAGTTCGTCACCAGTAGATAAAATTGCTACTCTGGCTTTGCGGTAAACGCTGAATTGATTACATTGCGCTGCGGCTAATACGGCTATTTCTGGAGCGTTGAGTTTTATCCCTTGAGGCAATAACTCTGAACCTGCTTGATAAAAAGATGCTCGTTTTCTGACAAACTCTTGTGGTTTTGGGGTTACAAGAATAGAAACCTGATTATTTTCTCTGTTGGTATTTTCTTGTATGACGATTGTGTCAGCACCATTAGGCATTACAGCTCCAGTAAAAATTCGTGCTGCTTGTCCTTTTTGGATAGTAGCTTGAGGCTGGTAACCTGCGGGAATTTCTTCGATTATTTGTAAAACGGCTGACTTTTCAGCGTTTGCTTGCTGTACGTCCTCATACCTGACAGCATACCCATCCATTGCTGAGTTATCCCAATGGGGAAAGTCTAGTTGGCTGATTGCGGGTTTTGCTAGTATGCGACCGTCTGCTGTTAGTAAGTCTACTATTTCTGTATCCTGTTCGCTGTTTAAAGGGTGAACTAGGTTGGATATTATTGCTTCTGCTTCGCTGACTGGTAGCATGGGAACGCACTCCGAGAAAACACCTCTATTTTTTCACGTCTAATGACTACTCGTTTGCTAAGAAAACTAGGAGTTTGCAAGACGACGGTAAACCTCCTCTCTTTCTTGTTTCGATTTCAGATAAGCTTGCCAAGCCTTTTCTTCTAATTGTTGCTCCTCATTTTTCAGTTGATTTAGGTACTTAAGTACTTGCTCTAACATCGACTCTGGTATTTCTTCTAATTCCTGAATTATCTTCTCTTTGGTTGTCATTTTTAATATATCCCTTGCTGGTATACCTTGTTTCTATTGTAGTGCGTTCGCGCGGCGTGCCACTTCGGCTCGCATCTTGCTCGCGTTCTGTCATAAAATCTTGCTCGCCTTTTGTCGTTAAGGGGCTGCCAAATTAAAAAAAGCCCTAACTACTTTTTGTGGGATGGGCTTCCAGCCCGTCCTTTGCTATGGGGCTTATAGTTGTTCCTTTGTTTGCTATGGAGCTTATAGTTGTTCCTTTATTTGCTATGGGGCTTATAGTTGTTCCTTTATTTGCTATGAGCAGGCGGGCAAGGATGCCCACCCCACAAGAGAGTAGAATTTATTTTTTGGAAGTTCTACATTTTGTTGTTGTTTTGTTATTGTCCTGTCGCAGCCCCAGACCAAACCTTAATATTGATGTATGACTATGCTAAATCCCTTATCTTAATAAATTAAATATTCTTATGACTATAGAAAGAGTACCCAACGACGAAAGATATTTACCTAAAGCCGAAATCTCCCGACGTGCAATGGCTTTGGGTCTAGATTTCTTCACTGTCTGGCTAATAAGTTCTCTGTTAGGAAGCAATAGTATAGGCATCCAATTTACCCAAATATTGGTTTTTATTTGTAGTTGGTTGGTATTTAGGGTATTGGTAGTGTATAACAATCGTGGGCAGAGTTTAGGCCGTTGGGCTTTTGATACGAAAGTTTTGGAAGCTAACGACGAGCGCACAAGGATTCCTGATTTACTCTCCTTATTTAAGCGGGAGTCTATTATTGGAGTTGGTGCGCTTTTGGTGTCTATTGCCCTGGGGAATATTTGGTTGAATCCGACTGCTATACTGCTAGTGATTCCCCTAATTGTTGACTGTGGTGCTGCTATTTCTGACAAGCAGTACAGACTCGCCTTACATGACCGCTATGCTGGTACTATGATAGTCTCGTCTGAACGGGGCTACTCTCTTGACCTCAAAGTTAAGCGAATAGTTGAAAGTTTGGGGCGGAATGTGAGAAGATAGTAATTTGTGTTAAATTTTCTCCAAGCTTTAGTGTTTTAAGATTATGGCTAAGGGTAAAGGTGTTCGTATAATTGTGACGCTCGAATGCACTGAGTGTCGCTCAAACCCAGATAAGCGCTCTCCTGGTGTGTCGCGCTATACTTCGACCAAAAATCGTCGTAACACAACCAACAGGTTGGAACTTAAGAAGTTCTGCACTCACTGCAACAAACATACTGTTCACAAGGAAATCAAGTAGAGATGAGTTATTACCGTCGTCGTCTGTCCCCAATTAAACCAGGGGAACCAATCGATTATAAGGATGTCGATTTATTGCGTAAGTTTGTTACTGAGCGGGGTAAAATCCTGCCACGTCGGATTACTGGGTTGACATGTCAGCAACAGCGAGATTTGACTTTAGCAATTAAACGCGCTCGTATCCTAGCGTTATTGCCTTTTATTAACGCGGAAGGCTAAATATAGTAATGGGTTGATGGTCACAGAAACTCTGTAGAGACGCGATAAATCGCGTCTCTGCTCTGCAACAAAGGCAATAATCGCGTTTCAGACGTGATAAATCACGTCTCTACGAACTGATAGACGCTGATAGACGCGATGAATCGCGTCTCTACGAACTGAATAGACGCGATAAATCGCGACAAAACAAAAATACACAACTTTATCAATCAGAAAGCGGGGCTTGTGGAGAAGGGGACATTAGTTGAATTTAGAGTTGGGGGCGATCGCCGTCTGGGAGTGGTAGACCGACCGGACGGAAAGACCCGTTGGTTTGTAGTCGATGAACGTGGTCAATCCCACAGCCTAGTACCTCGGCAAATCAGCTACAGTGTCACTGGAGAAACTTACAAGCCTACGCAAATTGCAAGTTTTTTGGATGAGGTTAGCCCGTATTTAGACCCATCAAGTTTAGAGGTTGCTTGGGAATTATTGGTGGAGGACGGGGAAGTAGTTACACCATCACAAATGGCTACTTTACTGTTTTCGGAATCAAAACCATCGCAGTGTTATGCCGCTTATTATCTTTTATCGGAAGATAAAACTTACTTTAAGCAGAAGGGAGAGGCTTACGAACCGCGTACAGTTGCTGCTGTTGCAGAGAGAAAACACCAACTGGAAGTAGAGTCCCTGAAAGCGAGAGGGCAACAAGAATTTCTGGCTAGAGTAGAACAGGCGCTCAAAGGTGAGACGGTAGAATGGCAGCGACATGACCGTCACCGCATCGAAGCATTGGAAAAGTATGCCACATTACTGGCTGATATAGTACGTGGTGGTGTTACTTATGATTCATTGCCTCGTGCGTATCCACCCCCAGCCCCTGTTCTAGAGACAATGAATATGTTGGGACGCCAAGCAACACCCCAATCAGCATTCCAGCTTTTGGTAGAATTGGGTTGTTGGAGTGAGCATGAAAACATTTTTATACGTCGTTCGTCGGTTCCAGTGCAGTTCCCCAGCAAGGTGATAGAAGTGGCGCAGCAGCGATTAGAGGTTCATCCATCAGACCCCGATATAAACCGTTTGGACTTAACCCATTTAAAGGCTTATACTGTCGATGATGAAAGCACGACTGAAATAGATGATGGTTTAAGTTGGGAAGTGCTTGACGATGGACGGGAAAAATTGTGGATACATATCGCTGACCCAACGCGCTGGTTAATGCCAGAAGATGATTTAGACTTAGAGGCAAGGAAGCGTGGAAGTACGGTATATTTACCGACAGGTATGGTATCCATGTTTCCGGAGTTCTTAGCAACAGGTCCCATGAGTTTAATACAGGGACAAGTTTGTTGCGCTTTGAGTTTTGGTGTCGTCTTGAATGAGTCCGGTGCAATAGAAGATTTTAGTATTCATGCGAGTCGAATAAAACCCACTTATCGCCTTACCTACGAAGATGTAGATGAGATGTTAGATTTGGGTGTGCAAGCAGAGCCAGAAATAGCTGCTATTGCTAAATGGGCTAAGAAACGTAAAGCTTGGCGTTATGCTCAAGGTGCTATTAGCATCAACATGCCAGAAGCTGTAATAAAAGTTAAAGATGATGAAGTTAATATCGATTTACTAGAAGACTCATTATCTCGGCAATTAGTAGCGGAAATGATGATTTTGGCTGGGGAAGTTGCCGCACGCTATGGTCAAATACATAATATTCCACTACCATTTCGTGGTCAGCCACAACCGGAATTACCCCCAGAAGAGGAGTTAATTCAGCTACCTGCGGGATTTGTCCGTGCTTGTGCGATGCGTCGTTGTATGCCTAAGAGTGAAATGAGCATTACACCAGTGCGTCATGCGGGGTTGGGTTTAAGTAGCTATACTCAGGCAACCTCTCCTATTCGTCGTTATAGCGACTTGTTGACTCATTTCCAACTGAAAGCCCATTTACGGGGAGAAGAACTTCCATATACGGCAATACAGCTTCAGGAAGTGATGATGACCGTTAGTAGTGTCACCCAAGAAGTGACGATGGTGGAACGGCAAACAAATAGATATTGGGCTTTAGAATATTTGCGTCGTCATCCTGAGGAAACTTGGGAAAGTACAGTGTTAATGTGGCTGCGGGAAGATAGTGGATTGGCGCTAATTTTATTAGGAGAATTGGGGTTGCAGTTGCCGATGCTGTTTAAACGTCCGGTGAATTTGGGTGATGAGATATTGGTTAAAGTAAGTATTGCTGACCCGCATCGTGATGTGATTCAGTTTCAGGAAATTGCTTATCAGGAAGCTCAGGCTGCGGCTAATTAGAGAATTAAAAAGTCAACCCCACCCCCAACCCCCTACCCCGCTTGTGGGGAATGGCACTAAGAAATGCTCACAGATACCCCTGAACGGTCATTTCGGGCTAAAAGCTTAAACCCGTTAAAAACGGGTTGAAATATTTAATTATAGTTAGCTGAAGCTAACTTTAGCTTTTAGCCTGTTCGTGCCAGAGTCCGCTTCGGATACTTTAGTTCAGGGGTGTGAGGGGTGTTTTTCTTAGTGACATTCGGGAAAGGTTTAGAGAGGGGTCTAACGTATATTTTTCAACTGTTCAAACATTCTCTTAGAAACCTTGACGGTAGCCAATGCCAATAGCGAAGGAATTAACTGCATCGTAATTAACTTTACTACCGGAAATATTAGGGTCGCTACCACTAAAGCCACCAATATTCTTATATCCTAATTCAAGAAATACGTTACCTTTCTTAGTAACTTCATATTGAATACCAGCTTTTCCTTGTATAGCAAAACTTGTACCGCTAGCAGAAGGAATTTGATATTTTACTCCATCTTCATCAACTTTAACTTCACTAGCGCTAGGGAAGCCAACACCAACTCCAGCACCAAGATAAGGACGCCACTTAGAGCCAGTTGGAATATCCCAGTAACCATTTACCATCAAAGTTGTAGCGCTCACGCTACCACTGGCTTTATTAGAACCAGAATCAGGAATACCACCGTATATTCCATTATAGGCATATCTATCGACTCCATAAGAGCCAAATGTGAGTTCTAATTCAGCACGAACTTGCTCCCATTGGTAACCAGCAGCAATACTTCCTTGGAAAGCGTTATTTAGTTCCAGGGAATTACTTTCCGATAATTCTGCGAAGGGAGAAGCTGAAGGTTCCACATAATTTCCTTTAACATTGCTGGGAAAGCCAACACCTGCACGTCCACCAACATACCAGTAATTTGCTGCAGGTAAATTAGAATCATCAGCTTCAGCATTCTCATTTTGAGCAACTGAAAAATTCTTTTGAGCTAAAGTTTGCTGGTTGTTAGCTTGAGTTCCAACCAAGTCAGCAGCTTTTGTAGAAACAACATCAGCATGAGCTGCGGTTGCAATAGACAATGTAGCTGGAATAGTCAACAATATACCAACCAAATGCTTCTTCATGATATGTCCACTTTGAATTAGTTAAAATGATAAATAGGCTGCACAAAATTAAAAATACTGACTGATATTATCAGAAGTATTTTTATAATGAAAAACACTAGATACACAAATAGATTCGAGTAGATTCGAGGAAAACTTATGTGTTGAGAAGTTGGAAAGCTTTAGTAGCTATAAATTCTAGATAATTGCTACTAAACTGATTACTATTTATACTAAAAACGGTTTTAAATTCAACTTTTAAACCATAAAACTCTATAAAACTGAGCGCTTAGGCAAAAGTTTAAATTATAACCGTGTAGAGTATAGCACCACAAATGCTAAGACATTAGTGTTAAAAAAAACAATATTTAATTAAATCTATTTGTACCACTGTATAAAAAAAATAGCAATTACTAAAGACATAAATAAAATATTTTTAGTAAAAGTTATAGCACCTAATCTTACATAGTCAAAATAATCAAGATTGAAAATTTTTCATAAATTAATTTAAAATAATAAACCTCAAACTATAATTAAATTGTCCATAAGCTAAATTTAAACAAGTATCTATAAATTCTATATTAGTGACGTAATGGGAAAGATTGTGGTTTTTTAGCAACTGCAATTAAGTAATAATTGCTTTTACTTGTAGTCACTATATTTGTCACCTCAAGTATAATATCTTGGGTCATCTTTGGAGCAATGCAATTATTATAAAATCGCACTGCTCCCAGATTAAATAAGAAATTCTTATTCTAGCAATCTGAAATTATTTGTGAGAATTTAAATGTCTATAATTCTTACATAATAATGATTCGCGCTTGTATTTGTCGCGAAAAATTTCAGATGAAAATGTGGGCGAATTCAAAGAATAAATAAACCTGAAAGAGAGGAATACTCGGAATGAAAGGTCGTTTTCACCCTACAAATAATCAATCAGTCAATCCATCTGGTAACGAGTCAATTCTTGAAGTAATTGAGCGCATGGGGATGAAGCGTCGTCGCTTTATCATGACTGCTGTCGGTACTTCCGTATTAACAGTTTTGGGTGATGTTACGGTTAGTGGCTTCTTGCAAACTGTCGAAGCCGCTCCTATTCCAGCAGGCACTGGATTTCAAGGTATTGGTTTTGAGAGTATTCAACCCAACCTACTCAATTCAGCTACAGGATTATTACAAAAAGATTTAGTTAGCGTTCCTAGCGGTTACAAAGCTGAAGTTTTAGTAGCATGGGGAGACCCAATCATGCCAGGTGCTCCCAACTGGTTAGTAAATGCTACCCAGGACGCTACGACTCAAGAAAAGCAGTATGGTATGCACTCTGATGGTATGCACTTTTTCCCACTTAACAGTGGAGTAAACAATAGTGGCATAATTTGTGTCAACCATGAATATACTCACGAAGATATTCTTCATGGTTCCGAGGGTCTAACCCCAGTTAATATTGCCAAAGTGCGTAAATCTCAAGCCGCTCACGGTGTCTCTATTTTTGAGGTATCCAAAACAAGATTAGGGAATAGTTGGGGTGTAGAGCGCAATTCTAACTACGGTCGTCGTCTCACTGCTAACACCGAGATGCGTGTTTCCGGACCAGCAGCAGGTAACGCACTATTAAAGTCCAAGAAGTTTAACATCACCGGCACTGGTTCAGTCCAAATCGGTGTGAACGACGGCTTTACCGCATATGGTACTGTCAATAATTGTGCTAACGGCTACACTCCATGGGGTACTTATTTAACCTGTGAAGAAAACTGGAACGGTTACTTTGGTCATCTTGGCGAAACTTTAGTTTCAACACCAGGAATTCCAGATTCAGAAATTACAGCAGCGCAGGCCCGCTACGGTATTAGCCAGAATGGATCTGGCTATCGTTGGCATGAAGTTGACCCCCGCTTTAATTGCCGCACAAACCCTCTCGAACCCCATTTATTTGGCTGGGTAGTAGAAGTTGACCCATACAACCCCCAAAGCAAACCAGTTAAACGTACTGCCCTTGGTCGCTTCAAGCATGAAAGTGTCCAGTACGTGGTTGATGACCAAAACCGTTTAGCTTTTTATATGGGTTGTGACGAACGTAACGAGTATATCTACAAGTTTGTTTGCTCCAGACCCTTCAATGCTAGAAATCGCGGTGCGAATAGTAACCTGCTAGATGACGGTATTCTATACGTTGCTAAATTTAAGGATGATGGTACTGGTGAGTGGATACCTCTAGTTCACGGACAAAGAGGTTTGACAGCAGAGAATGGTTTCAGAGACCAGGCTGAAGTCCTTATTAAAACGAGACAAGCGGCAGATAGAGTCGGTGCAACCATGATGGATAGACCAGAGTGGACTGCTGCACGTCCTCGAATCAATGGATTCCAGGAAATAGAAATCTACTGTACGCTGACCAATAACAACCGTCGTGGTACAACCCCAGCTTCTGTCAACAATGTAAATGGTACGACTACAGCAGGTTCAGCGCGTCCTCCCGTTGATAGGGCTAACCCACGTACTGACAACCGTTACGGTCATATTATCCGTTGGCGTGAAACTGGACGCACTGTAACAACTGCTACCTTTAGTTGGGATATTTTCCTTGAAGCTGGTGATAAGAGAAGAACAGAGCCGAATCTTCGCGGTAATATCAACGGTGATGACTTAAGTTCACCAGATGGTTTGTGGTTTGATAACTTCGGTCGTCTTTGGATTCAAACCGACCACGCAGGTGATGGTAAAGGTGATTTGACCAACATTGGTAGCAACACCATGTTATGTGCTGACCCCAACACTAAACAGGTAAGGCTATTTTTGACCAGCCCAACAGATTGTGAAGTAACTGGGGTAACCTCTACACCTGATGGTAGAACCATGTTTATCAACATCCAGCACCCAGGTGATAGTGGAACTCCTCAAAATCCTACCTTAAGTAGCAATTGGCCTCATAGTCAAGGTTACGGTCCATCTGGCCGTCCCCGCTCTGCAACAGTAGTGATTACACGTAATGATGGCGGTATCATTGGTGGACTTTAAATCCTAGCGGATAAAAAAGTACCTCAGTGAAGACTGTTTGACTAATGACGGTAGGCTATTGATTACCACAGTTGAATTCAGCATAGACGTAGTAATCCTACGTCTATACTAAGGTGGTATTATTAGAATTATTTGTATTATCTTCAAACTTGATTTTGCCTCCCGAAGTTCAGCTATGCTGCTCAAGCCGCTCAGCAATCCACACTTTTATTATTGATTGTCGAGTTACACCGATTCGCGCTGCTTCCCTATCAAGCGCTTCAATTATCCATACAGGAAAATCAACATTTACTCGTCGTTGCTCGTAACCCGGACGACGAATCGTAGAAAGGTCTAAGCAAGGGGTAATGTCCTCACCTGAGTCAAATTTTTCGTCAAATTCTTCAGCTTTCATATAGTTTTACCTCTTCATTTCTTGCTCGTCGTACTGATATAATTCGCACCCGCTCCTCTCTATATGTGATGACAGAAGCCAATGCTTTCCATTTATCTGCCCAATTACAAGAAATCTTGGCTCATCAACATCACGAGCTGCAATCTCTACCCGGTCTGTATCGACCCATAACTCTTGCGCCTCAATGAAATCAATACCATGTTTTACTTTATTTGAAGCACTTTTTCGCTCGTCGAACTCAAATTCCATAGAAGTAAGACATAAAGTCTTGAAATGGAAAAAGGTATATTTAATATACTATTTTTAAACTATTTTGCCAATATTGTGCAACTTTAAATCCTAGCCACCCATACTAAAGCAGCAAATGGGGACGCATGGTGAAGCACCACTACTGACCCATTTATTTATACTTAAACTCCCACAAGCAAATCATATTTTCATCGTTACTTGCCAAATAATTCCCGTTTGGGCTAAATTCTAAAGCCTCTACATCATCTTTGTGTGCTTTAAAACTGTGAATTTCTTCCATCGTTTTTATGTCCCAAAGTTTAATAGTGCCGTCTCTATGACCGCTAGCTAAGATTGTAGTAATGGGATTAAAAGCTAGGGATTTTATAACCGAGTATGTTGAGAATGTTTTTATTTCATCACCTGTCTGCGAATTCCAGAGACGAATCGTACAATCCCAACCACCACTGGCTAACATTTCACCATTCGTCTGAAATACGATTGTCTTAATAAAATTAGTATGACCGACAAGGGTAAAAATAATATTATTTGTTTGCACATCCCATAGTATAATTTCTTCTCCTTCTTTTCCTGCCCTCGCGCCTAGGATATTCCCTGTATAATTAAGAGCTAAGGGGTGAGCATTCAAATTAATAGTACCAAGTTCCTCAAAAGTTTCTAAGTTCCAAAGTTGAATAGGGTGTTCTCCATAACGTCTGAGTAATACTTTCCTATCTGCGCTTATGGCAAAAAAAGAAGTAGAAGAAGAAGCACTTGACCTGCCATTCCAATCGTACTCGATTCTATCTCTTTCACTTAGTGTGGCTCCTCTTTCCTCTATGTGGTCAAAAAAATCGTTACTTAGTAAGATGAAATTTTCCAAAGAATCTGTATGAAGAAAAGCTAATGTAGGCACAGCATAACGCCTAAAGTAACGGATAGATTGCCTCCCGTTATATGTTTCTTTTTGGTCTTCAACTTGCCACACTTTTATGTCCTCTGCACTCGCACTAACTAAAAGCTTACTATCGGGACTAAAAGCTAAAGATTGTACAGATGCTTCGTGCCCCGTAAGGATATATATTTTTTTATTGGCATTTTCTCTATCCAAAAGCTCAATTTGTCCATTTATATCTGGTGCGCTTCTAGCTGTAAAACGACCATCAGGACTGATTGCCTGAGTTTTAATACCGCTAGAATAGCCTTTGAATGTGCGTGTTTCATGACCAACGTCATATAATTCAAAAGGCTCTCCTGTACCTACCATACCTAAAGCTTTTCCGTTTCCATCCAATACAATGGAAGTCACATTTTCGGAGTGATGTTTAAGACTTTTGAGTACTTCACCTGTAAATGGATTCCATAGCTTTAATTCATTCACATAAAAAAAACAATCAAAACTTTTACCATTAGCATTAAAAATAACCGATACAACTGGCTCCGATTGAATATCTATTTCAATAATTTCTTCGCCAGTCATAAAATTAACTAAGGTAACATCTCCACGCCAATTACAATATGCGAGTATTTTACTATCGAAACTAAATGCAAAAGATTTATTACCTTCTTTTATTTCTAAATGCAGTTTATGTTTAATATTTTCATACAAATCACCCAAAATAGCTAATTCAAAATTAGCTTGTTTAGCTTGAGTAATTTCTGCTCCTCTGACGTCAGTTTTTGTCAAAATTGCATTATCTAGATTAGCGTTACTTAAATCAGCTTTCTGTAAATTTGCTCCCGTCAGGTTAGCAAATTGTAAGTTACAATCTTGTAAATAAGCTTGTCTCAGATTAGCTTGTTGTAAGTTAACCTTTCGCAGTATTGTATCTGATAAATCTGCTCGTTCAAAAATAGATTTCTCTAAATTTGCTAATCTCAAATCTGCACGATATAATTTAGCTTCTCGCAAGTCAGCTTCAACCAATTGAACACAGGGCATATAAGCACAACTTAGACAAGTTCGTATTAAGATTGAACCTATTAACTTTGCTGCATCAAGCTTCGCTTCTCTCAGATTTGCTGCACTTAAGTTGGCTCGACTTAAATTAGCAGATTGTAAGTCAATCCTCTCTAAATTTGCTTCTTGCAAGTCAGCACCTGCGAGATTGGCGTGACTAAAGTTAGCCTTGGAAAGATTAGCTTTACGTAAATTTGCTTTAGTCAAATTGATTCCTGATAAATCAAGTTGGCTCAAATCAGCATTTTCTAAATTAATTTGAGGAAAATTGCGCTCTCCATTTTGGTACGCAGTAATTAGTTTTTTAACAGATTGTTCTAGCATATCAAAGTATTCTCTATTTTTTAGTTTTACTTTCGCCTGATGAATTAAAAAGTCATTTTTCATGTAATCAGTAATATTTCTTGCAGTTCTTATGTATTGTGCTGACGTTTTTGTAAAGATGCTTTTGCCGCAGACCTAACAAGCTGGTTACTATCTTCTACTAAAATATTGATAATTTCATTAGAAGTTTGAGGATTTTCTGCTACTGCAAATCTTTCAAACCAGTAGAGAGAATAACTTTTTTCTTGTAGTGTTTCTGGTAAAACTTGTGGTTGATGTAGGGCAATAAAGTTAACTAAATGAGATTTTGTTTTTGTGTATAAATTTATTACTTTCGCCAAACTATCAGAATTTAGGCTTAGGAAATCTGGATTTTGTTTTAAATAATCTGTTGCATACTCTCCACAAAGAATACGCTCTATTGCCTCTTTTGATAAATTCGGATTTGCCATTGCTTTTTGGCGAACTTGTTCTGCTTCATTACCTGCTAATACTTCTAATAAATGGCTTGATAGTTCGGTTCTTTCTGCAACATACATCGGAATATAGTTATATTTATCTCTAGCTAATTTTTCAAGCAGCGAGATTGGGAGATTGGGGTTTTGTGCTACTGCTTGACGCACAATAGGTTTTTCATCATTAGCCAGATTTACTAAGCTTTCTACTGGGGTATTTATGTTTTTAGCTACAGCCTCACGTACTTTAACTTCATTTGCTTCTGCCAGTTGCGCTAGAAACTTTGGAGGTAAATCCAAGTAACGAGCAAGAAAAAGATGAGCACTTGCTTCGCAGTCTTGTATCAATCGCTGCAAAATTATTTCTACAGGGCTAGTACTTTCTTCAGCCAAAATATCGAGAATGTCTTCCATTTCAAATCCGTAATATTCTTTGCCTGAGAGCTTGCGGGCTATACTCTTGCTGACCGATACATCTCTAGCTAATTGCTTAAAAAGAGTTTTGACTGGTATCCTAAAATTACAAGCAACATTTTCGCGAACTAAAATATCATCATCACCAGCCAATTGTTCCAGGATGCTAACAGGTGTGTTGGGATTTTCGGCAACGGCTCTACGAATGCGTTCATTTTTACTTTTAGAAAACTCTAAAAGTATTTCCAGTGGTGTATTTGGATGCTTGGCAACAGAAATAGGGTCTTTTTCTGCTAAATTTATCAACACATGGTGAGGCGTGTGAGGATTATTTCTAATTTTTTCCGCACTGTATTGCCCTAAATATTCTCTTTGTCGTTCTTGTATTTTATCTAAAGATATTCTAACAATTCGTTTATCAACATTTTTTGTTAGTTTTTCCAGAGCAAATAAAGGTGTGTTAGTATTTTCAACTACTTCGCAAAGAAAATTTATTGCCTGACCTTTTACTAAGCTTTCTTGTGCCAAGCTTTCTAAAATATCTGGAGGTGTATTGCAATTACTAGCCAAGCCACTGCGAACTGTTTTAAAAAGTCCGTATTCCCGAATCTGCTCTTTATCAGCTTCTAGCTGTATCAAAGTATCTATTGGTGTTTTACAATTCTTGGCTACGTAAAAACGTATTTTTGCGTTCGGATGATTAGCTAATTCTTCTAAAATACTTGAATGTGGATTAGGTAAGCAAGCAATATCCTTACATAAATCCTTATATTCTTCTTCCTGCATCCAATATTGGACTATATATTCTGGAATAACGCAAATCTGAGCTAAAATAAAAAAACTGCCTTTGTTGAATATGTTGTCAGCATCAGAAGTTATTCTATGAATTACCTCTACGGCTTTTTCCTTATACTTATCTATTAGCTCTCCATCAAAATTAATGTGTAAACGTGCAGATTCTGCAACTTGAAAATCGGGACTTTGAGCCAATTTCCTTAAAACCTTTTTGGAACTGTGGATATTCATGACAAGTCTCTGCTGAACTTCCACATCAGCCTTATCTACTGCTTTTTCCAAAATAAAATCGGGAACATTTGCTTGCTTGAGAAGACTCCTGAGTGTAGGTAAAGGAATTTCTTGAACTAGGTTTAAATTTTCTAGCAGCAATAATGAAAACATTGGGTTATCCAGTAATTGTGCTGGAAATTCAGCCCCCAATTTTAAAAGCACATCTGTCGGTGTATTAGGATTGCTTGCAACTGCTTCACGGGTTTCTTTATCGGTAGATAATGACAGTTCTTGCAAAAATTCTGGACTAGTATAAACATCTTTTGCAGCTAATAGCGATTTCTCCACTTTTTTAGTAAAAGTACTATTTAAGTTTTGTTTTTTAATTTTCTGATTCATTATTCTTTAAATTTATGAAAAAATTACAATTTACTAAGTAATCTTTTGAAAATTTTGAACGCCTAAAGATGTTAGTAAATAATCTAACATCTTTATGTTTATTACATTTATCTTGTATTTTGTCAATAAATAATAAATTTATAACTTAACTATAGTAATCTAGTCAGGTAGTCAGTGCTTCCATCGTGGTAGGCTGTAATATTAATAATTTTTAAATTAGAATTTATGCTTTTGAAAGTAGACTAGATGCACTAAAAATATTTACAGATAATGCAAATATTTATTTCGCCCAATTAATATTTTATATTTGCAAAAACTGCGCCATTACTTCCGTTGTTATTTTGTAATTGAATAGCAATTCTCACATTTGGATTTCGCTTGCCGTTAGTGTTCTTTGTGGTTCTTTACTTAATCTTCTCTACTGTAGTTTCCGCAATACATTGGACTACATAAGTAAAATTAACAACAATTGCTGTTACCAATAATTCAGCGAACCAAATTTTAATTGCGCCTGGGTCATTTTACCTGTTACAGTTTGGGAAATTTACAAACGTAAAACTTGTGCGAGTTCATCGATATATTCGCGGATTAGACGCTTGGCATTTTTGAGATAGTTTTCCGATAGGTCGGTTTTACCGCACAGCAGTTGTTCAACTTGAACAGACAAATATTAACTTTGCCTTATTTGTCGAAAAGTATCCAGTACTTCTTTAACAATAATAATAGAGAAAAGTAGCTTGGCCATTTCCTAGAAGCTCAGCTATGCTGCTCAAGTCGCTCAGCAATCCATACTTTTATTATTGATTGTCGAGTTACACCGATTCGTGCTGCTTCTCTATCAAGCGCTTCAATTATCCATACAGGAAAATCAACATTTACTCGCCGCTGCTCATAACCTGGACGACGAATCGTAGAAAGGTCTAAGCAAGGGGTAATGTCCTCACTTGAGTCAAATTTTTCGTCAAATTCTTCAGCCTTCATATTTTTTTACCTCTTCATCTCTTGCTCGCCATACTGATATAACTCTCACCCGCTCCTCTCTATAGGTGATGACAGAAGCCCAATGCTTTTCATTTATCTGCCCAATTACAAGAAATCTTGGTTCATCAACATCACAAGCAGCAATCTCTACCCGGTCTGTATCACTCCATAACTCTTGCGCCTCAATGAAATTAATACCATGTTTCACTTTGTTTGAAGCACTTTTTCGCTCATCAAACTCAGACTCCATAAAGCTAAAAGGATTAAAGTCTTGAGATGAAAAAAGGTATCTTTAATATACTATTTTTAAACTATTTTAGCAACAGCGTCTTTTTGCGAAACTGGCATGTCCCTCTCGGAGAAAAATATTTTCCTAGATTAAGCCACCAATGCTATGCTTACATCTAAATAGATGCAGATTACAGCTATATAGCTGCACTATTTATACAATAGGTTTCTTCTAAAGGTTTTTCAAAGCATACTGAGGCTGAAAAGCCCGCTTTGTAAGGGCTTTAATTAAAATCTTTTGCGAAAATCAGGCAGGATTCCTATATAAGATTCAAAGTGTATTATTTAGGAGGCAGCGTTGAGCGATTTTTATACATGAGTAAGCGTTTTAGTTTAACTGTACCAGATACTGTGTTTGAGCAGCTTGAGGCATTAGCTAAAAGCCAAGGAAGAACTACAGCAAATCTTGCGGCTTACCTTGTAGAAGTAGGTGTACGCAATGCAGATCCACTACCAACAGAAAAAGGAAAAAATATATCAGGGGAGCATGACCGAAGAACCGCGTGAAAAAGAAAATCGCCACGCTGTCACAAAACCTGAATTTTGCAGGAAAATGGCACGTAAGTATGGCTGGAATTTAAAGCGCATAGAGCGTGTGGGTGGACAAGGATTACCATACGAGTGCGTATTTGAGGGAGAGCAAACCAGTTTCGAGGATATGACCTATGACAACTGATAATTATGACGAAGTTTACGATTATTTGGATGAAAGAGAAACTTTGGTTATTTATATGACTAAAGATGAGGGGGAGTCGATTAATCTAGGTGGTGACTTGCTAATAAATGAACGCTGCACTCGCATACTTCAAGATTCTTATGATTTTCGTCCAGTCCACAAACGGCAAGTAAAAATAGGGGAGCGCTTACGAGTCAGTGCTAGTATTGCAGGAAGAGTTGCAGCCAGAACAATTCCTACTGACTGGGTAGTAACCGAGACTGAAACTTATGAACCAAAACAAGATATTCCAGGTTTTAGAGAAATCGTGGTTGCTTACTGTGAAAAAGTAGCTTTAAGTTTAGAGGAATTTAGAAATGCTATTTATGACAGTGGAGTTTCAGTTTCTCTTGATTCCTTCGGGGGAGACGAGCAAGCTTACCAAAAATATTTGCACGGTTTAAATGGAACAGCCAATACTAAAGCTAAAACTGCTTCTTCGTTAGAAATTTAAAGCAGTTACAGATGAGGATTTACCCTGAACTAAAGTTCAGGGGTATTGGTGGCTTTTCTTAGTGATATTCTATTTTACCTCCTCATCTCTATCTAAAAATTTATCTCCCGGTAAAGGTAAATTCCCCAAACGAACATTAATTTCCTCAGCCGCAGCTATCCCAGAAACCAAGGCATTTTCCACAACACCACCCCCACACCAGTCACCACAGCAAACCAAAGGTAAGTTCGTATTTGCTGGTAAAGAAGTTTGCTCTAATGGAGTACGAGGAATTGCGTAACGCCAGCGGTGTATTTGCATCCATTCGGGAATTGCCAACCAAGGAAGCATTAATAATTTAGATGCGCGTTGTAAAATTTCTTCTGCTGCTGGTTGTAAATCCTCAGTATCCAAGTGATTTTCAGCAAAATCAGCGCTACTTTGTAGGACAAACACTGGTTGCTGAGGGTTAGGACGTTTGCTGCTATCAAAACCAACCCACCCTAAAACTTTATCATTTTTAAAGGTTACGGCTTTCCATTCCAGAAGCGCTTCTATATCTGGTGAATAGCCAGCCATAACACTCAAGCAGGGATAAAACTCTACAGAGCGTAGCTTCTCCAGAAAATCCGCACCTAATAAAGTTTCTCCGAAAGGTTCCACAAGTGCTAAAGCTTGTGGTGCAGGAATAGCTATCACTAAAGCTTTGGCTGTTATTTCTTCTTGTTCACCATCACTGGTTTCAGCAATCAAGTGCCAAGTTTTTTCCTCAGTTTGAACACTTTGAACAGCTTGAACAATAGAGACGACACGGTGATTAAGTAAAATTTCTAATCCTGGAGTCAGGAATTTTGCTATGGTACTCATCCCCGTAGGTGAGTCATAACAAGGATTAGGATTTGAGGATTGAATAGCTGGTAATGAATTTTCTGGTTTAAGCTCGTGTAAAGTTTCTGTCCAAACTTGGAGAGTATTATTTCGGCACAATAATTCCACAAAATGCCGCATTAGTTGACCTTTTGGCTTCAGGTAACAAGTACCGTGGTCTGCAACTGTATCATGTAAGCGACGTGTGGCAACTCTTCCACCCAATCCACGAGACTTTTCTACTACCAACACTGAATATCCTGCTTGGGTCAACTGCTGAGCACAGACTAAACCGGAGATTCCAGCACCTATTACCGCTATATCAGTCATCTATTATCCTTTTTTTATATCGCTAATTACGTAAACTAATCAAAAATAGAGAACTTGCACAAGCCCTAAAGTTGTCAACATATTATATGTAGAATAGGGTTTTAGGCGGTACATAAACGTGCTTACGGAAGGGAGGAAGGGAAATTGGATGAACTGAGGACGGCACTGGAACTAGCCACAGATGATGAACTGCAAGATTTAACAGCTATTTTGTTCAGTCGTAAGTTCAATCCCCTGGATTATGTTCATACACCTGAAGCTATTGTGGTGCAAAGCAAAGACCGCGAAGCTTGGCTAGATGCACTCGAAGGACGCTTTCGCTATTTAGCGGCTGATGGTATGACAGTACTACGGGGACGTTCAAAACAGGTAAGTTATCGTCAAGCTTTGATTCAAGTTTGTAAATATCTTAAAGTTCCTTATTCACAAAAGCTGACTACGGTCGATTTAGAAGCTGAATTATTTTTGCACCTCCTGGGACAAGTTTGGAAAAGACTACCCGAAGATGATAAGCAGAAATTAAGCGAAAAAGTACAACGTCAGTTAGCAAAATCACAAATTTCAGAGCCACTACCTTTAACATTACAGCCCAACTCTTTAGGATTAATATTCAAAGGTGGTAGTGCTTTGGCTGTTACCTCCGTGATTCAACCGTTATTGCTTAAGCAAATCGCTCGTCAATTTGCAATCCACTTTGCTACCTATCAAGTTGCTAAAGAAACAGCTATTCAAGGTGGAGTAATTGCGGCTGGACAATTTAAAAACTATGTCGCGTTGCAAATGGCTCAACGTGGGATGGCTGTGAACGCTGCTCGTTATGGAACTGTTCGCACCATGTTTGCTTTTTTGGGTCCCATGATGTGGACTTGGTTTTTCGCTGACCTCGGTTGGAGAGCGATTGCTACTAACTATGGTCGGATAATTCCCACTGTTTTTACCCTAGCTCAAATTAGACTGACTCGCGATGAATGTTGGGAAGCAGCATAATTTGTAGTTTGTAATTCTTAATTTGTAATTATTGTGTGCTTCAGTTAGTAGTCATTTGTAGTTGCTTAGGGGATGTTAGGAAAGTATGATACGAGACATCGAAATCCTCTGACCTAACCCCCCTACCCCTTCCCTGCTAGGGAAGGGGGGGAAATAAAGGTTTTTAGCGGTTGCTTGTGGAACTAATAACCAAAAACTGGCAACTAACAACTAACAATTGACAACTAACAATTGACAACTGACTACTAACTGATGACTAAAATCAAATTATCTTTTTCACGCCACCCTGATAGTCGGCTACAATTTTCTTGGAACTCTGCCCAACTGGGGTTATTACTTTTTCCCTTCAATCCTTTTCTCGGTCTTGTCTGTTTGGGATGGGCTTTACAAGGGATTTGGAGAAGACAATTTCGTACAATTATCAATCGTCCCTTGAATTGGGGATTTGCAATTTTAAGTGTATTACTTACCATAGGCGCATTTTTTGCCTACGATAGAACAACAGCTTTGTTGGGATTATTTAATTTTCTACCATTTTTCATAATTTTTGCTGGATACTCTGCTCTGTTTCAGACTATAGAACAATTGCGAAGGATGGCTTGGATTATAGTCATACCTTCTGTTCCTATAGTTCTTATCGGTTTAGGACAGTTATTTTTAGGCTGGAATTTAAGAATAAATATTTTGGCAGTTCTCAGCCTTACAATCATAGCAGGAGGAAACCCACCTGGGCGAATGTCCTCCATTTTCATGTACGCAAACACCTTCGCTGGTTATCTAGTAATTGCATTTATTTTAGCTTTCGGCTTATGGCTAGAAACCTTTCAAAAATATAAACTCAACAGCCAACAGTCAACAACCAACAGTCAACAACCAACCGTCAACAATCTTCTCTTCCTCACTTTCGCAGTCATCACCGATTTATTGGCGTTGATTTTGACTAATTCTCGCAATGCATGGGTGCTGGCTGTTATCGCTTGTTTAGGTTTTGCGATTTATCAAGGTTGGCGAATATTAGTAGCTTTTGTAACTGCTGCTGTTAGTAGTGTTTTATTAGCGGCTTTCGCTCCATCCCCTATTGCTGAGGTATTTCGCAAATTTGTACCTGCTTTGATTTGGGCAAGGTTGAACGATGATATGTTCCCAGATAGACCAGTAGCAATGATGCGAAAAACTCAATGGGGATTTGCTTTATCTTTAACGGAACAACGCCCTTGGACTGGTTGGGGATTGCGGAACTTTACTCAAATTTATCTACAAAAGATGAATGTTTGGCTTGGTCATCCCCACAATTTATTTTTAATGATGTCCGCAGAAACTGGTCTTCCTGCTACTATTTTATTTTGCGGCTTGTTAGCTTGGATATTTATTTCTATTCTCAAAGTTTGGGTAAGTTCCCAGGATATTTACCAAGAAGATAAGTTAATACTTTTTAGTTATGCTTTAGTTTTTATTAGTTTGATTTTATTTAATACTGTTGATGTTAGTTTGTTTGATTTACGCTTAAATGTGCTGTTTTGGTTGCTGCTTAGTGCAATTTATGGAGTCGTTTATAGAATAGGTTCGCTTCAAACTTCTTCCATTCGCTCATCCAGGGTCTAACTTGAAAATCCCCACCTCCAAATTCTACCCTCCTTCCCTTGCAGGGAAGGGGGGTAGGGGGGTTAGGTCTCTTTAATCTAATACTTCAATGTTCACTTCATAACGTTCAATCACCGAAGAATCACCCTCCCAATCTCGCCAAAGTTTTAAGCGAATAGAGGTTTGACCTATTTTTTTGGTTTTGATAGTAAAACTTTTTTCTCCACCACTTCCAGTCAAAATTGTCGATTTTGAGGAAAAATCACTCGCTTGCATTTCTAAAGCACTATCATCAAATTCTTCCAACTCCCAACGAAACCCGGTGGTAGGATTTTCTGGGATTTTGATAATAATACTATTTCCTAAGGAAGCAGAAAATGATTTGCCATTGTCTTTTGCAGTTAATATTAAATCCTGCACTTTCTCACCTTACGAGAGACAGTTAATTTAAAAGTAGCTTAGGAAGCGCAATTCATTAATCAGTGAACCTCCGCAAAAGAGTTCATTTTATTAAAAAAATATTTTCAGTGTAAACACAGGGGTGATTGTAGTAATTAAGTTAATAAAATTACTATTAATCACGTCTATGACTGTGAGTGTGGCTAATTCGGTATTAATTAGTCACTGTTGCTGATTGTTGGGAAGGTGTAGGTACAACCCATTAAGGGTTTTCCTGCATGACGGGCGTCTTTTTTAAGATGCCCTTTTTTATTATATTTTAAAATGGTCATTTTAATTAGTTAAAATTGCCAATTTTTGCAATTTTTTTCATGTAACATTTTGATGTAGTTTGTTATACCACGAAGCAAGAAGCAAGAGGCAAGAAAGAAGAAGGAAAAGTGAAGAAGAAAGGTAGAATAACTCAATAGTAAATTTAAAAAGAAAAATAATTAGGGAGCTAGAAAAATGCCTACTCAAGCAGAATTTCTTCAGTTCACTCAATGGTCTGGTATTGCCACCCTGTTTTTTGCTGTTCTGACATTGCTGGCCTTTATTGTCAAATGGGGTATTCGTTTTCGGCTGGTGGGTACAACTGGTTTTATGTTGGTACTTACGGCTGGTTTATTGTCTTTATCTTTGGTTCCCATCAGTCGTACTGTAATTCCTGGTGCAGTTCCTTACACTTTGGTTTATGACAGTGGTGCAAGTCAAGCTGTGATTTCTGTCCCACAAACAATTTCCCCTGAGCAAGTAGAGGCTACTTTACGTCAAGCTGCAAGTAATTTATATTCTTTTGGTCGCTCTGGTATGCAAGGTGAAGATAAATTAACAATCCGTGCTCGTACTCTGCTTCACCCAGAGCCAGGATTAACTATACCGCTTTATTTGGGTCAAGTTAAACGGTCTCTTGCTAAGCGCGAAGATTCTCAAATGTCGGTGGAAGTTTTTGCCGATAAGTTCGCTCAATTGTCTAAAGCCAATGGTTAGGGAGTGGGGAGTGGGGAGTGGGGAGTGGGGAATAGGGATGGTAGATAGCAAAAAAGTAAAGAAAATACTGTGTTTTACTATACAAGATTATTATTTTTATGAAATAAATATTATATAATGGAAAGTAATAATGAAATATTAATAGCTCCGAAAGGAGGAATTACAAGCTTTCTCAGTATCCTCTAGTGGTACTCTTTAATAGTTATATGACTAGTGAAAACTCTAACATCGCCTTGTCTACTCAAACTTCTAGTACCATACTTTCGCTCTCTATTGCCCCAGCAAAAGTTATCCGTGGTTCCGGTGCTTTGGCTAGTGCGGGGGAATATATTGCCCGTTTTGGTTCCCGTCCATTAATTGTGGGTGGGAAGCATTCGCTTAGTGTTGTTGAACCCACTTTGTTACCTGTTTTGACAGAAAAGCAATTGCATTTTGCTTCTTCTAATTACGCTCCTGATTGTAGTGAAACTAGCCTCAAAAGTTTACGTAAGTCTGCTAAGGAACATAAAGCTGATGTAATTATTGGTGTCGGTGGTGGTAAAGCTTTGGATGCTGCTAAGTTAATTGGACACCAGTTGCAATTAAATGTGGTGACTATTCCCACCTCCGGTGCTACTTGTGCTGCTTGGACTGCTCTTTCTAATGTTTATTCTGATGAGGGAGCCTTTTTGTATGATGTGGGGTTAGAACGTTGTCCAGATTTGTTGGTTCTGGATTATGACTTGGTTCAAACTGCTCCCCAACGTACTTTAGTCGCGGGTATTGGTGACGCGATCGCAAAATGGTATGAAGCGTCAGTCAGCAGTGGACACTCACAACAGACTTTTATTATTGCAGCGGTACAACAAGCGCGTGTGTTGCGAGATATTTTATTCCAAAAATCGGCAGCTGCACTAAAAACACCGGGAAGCGAGGAATGGCGAGAAGTTGTAGATGCTACGGTGTTGTTAGCTGGTGTAATAGGGGGAATTGGTGGGGCACAATGTCGCACTGTTGCTGCCCATGCGGTACATAATGGCTTAACGCACATTTGTTCAGGTGAAAGTATTCATGGGGAAAAAGTCGCCTATGGTATTTTGGTGCAACTGCGTTTAGAAGAAATGTTGCAAGGTAATCTATTAGCTGCTACTGCACGGCAACAGTTATTAAAGTTTTATGCTGAAGTTGGATTGCCACAAAAGCTAAGCGATTTAGGATTAGGCGATATCACCCTAGTGGAATTACAAAAAGCGGCAGAAATTGCTTTGGCTCCAAAGTCGGATATCCATCGACTACCGTTTAAAGTAGCTTTGGAACAATTAATGGCAGCAATGGTTTCCACTACTGCACCAAGTGATGGAAGAGATAGTACAAATAATTGGGTAACAAGTCGGGTAATGAGTGACGAGGTGGAACAGTAATGAGTTTTGATTGGATTACTACCGCTGAACGTATAAAAAAATTACCTGCATATCCCTTTGCGCGTTTAGATGAACTGAAAACAAAGGCACGAGAACAAGGACTAGATTTAATTGATTTGGGGATGGGTAACCCCGATGGAGCGACACCAGAACCTGTGGTGGAAGCAGCAGTAAAAGCATTACGAAATCCTGCAAATCACGGCTATCCTCCATTTGAAGGGACTGCAAGCTTTCGTCGTGCCATAACTACTTGGTATCATCGCCGTTATGGAGTAGATTTAGATTCCGATAGCGAAGCTTTGCCTTTATTAGGTTCTAAAGAGGGATTGGGACATTTAGCACTAGCGTATATTAACCCTGGGGATGTAGTTTTAGTTCCCTCCCCTTCTTACCCAGTACATTTTCGCGGGCCTGTAATTGCTGGGGGTTCTATCCACAATTTAATTTTGAAGCCTGAAAATGATTGGTTAATTGATTTAGCGTCAATACCTGACGAAGTTGCCGAAAGAGCAAAAATTCTCTACTTTAATTATCCCAGTAACCCAACTGCAGCAACTGCTCCACGAGAATTTTTTGAAGAAATTGTTGCTTTTGCTCGTAAATATGAAATTCTGCTGGTACATGATTTATGCTATGCCGAACTAGCATTTGATGGTTATCAACCCACAAGTTTGCTAGAAATTCCTGGTGCAAAAGATATTGGTGTAGAGTTTCACACCATGTCTAAAACCTATAATATGGCAGGTTGGCGTGTGGGATTTGTTGTGGGTAACCGTCATGTAATTCAAGGTTTGCGAACCCTAAAAACTAACCTCGATTACGGTATTTTTGCAGCATTACAAGCAGCAGCAGAAACAGCATTACAGTTGCCAGATACGTATCTTTATGAAGTACAACAAAGATACATGACTCGTCGTGATTTCCTCATTAGAGGCTTAGGAGATTTAGGTTGGAAGATTCCCGCAACCAAAGCGACGATGTATCTTTGGGTTCCATGTCCTCTAGATATGACTTCCACAGATTTTGCACTGAATGTATTACAGCAAACAGGAGTAGTTGTTACACCTGGTAATGCTTTTGGTCAGGGGGGTGAAGGATATGTAAGAGTTAGCCTAATTGCCGATTGCGACCGTTTAGGGGAAGCATTACATAGATTTAAGCAAGCAGGTATTAGATATGAACATCAATTAATTTCCAGTAGTCAATAAATTTTACGTACATATCACAGACCTGTAGAGACGTGATTAATCACGTCTCTACATTTTTTTGTGGTCTGGTATATATCTTTCTTTGTCGGTATTGCGTATAAATATCAAATCAAGGAAAATAGCAAAGGTAAAAATTGTGACCATCAGAAAATCAATTAATAAGTATTGAGGTTTATGATGAATACAGTACTGGCTTATCAAAAATGCTTGGGAAGGCTAATTTTAGCTACTCAAATGCTCAAGCTTGAAGTAAATACTGTTGTACTTGGGGAAATAGCTGACCTGATTGTACAACCAATGACTGGACCGTGGCGATTTTTTCATACCCCGGAACATGTTTTTGAAGTTGCAGGGAATGAAGATGCAATCGAAATATTGGCTGCTTTGTTTCATGATGTAGTTTATGTCCAAGTTGACCGGAGCATTAATTTTAATATTAGTCAATATATTTCTCCTTTTGTTAAAGACGTAAAAGGGAAATTGGTAATTCGTCAAGCTGATTTAGCACAAGACTATATTTTTGATATGGTTAGTTCTGTCTTTGGTTTTTTCCCAGGTCAAGAATTAGATATACCTTTAGGACAAAATGAGTTTTTGAGTGCATTAGTAGCGGCAAAAGTTTTACAGCCGTTGTTACCATTATCCGATTTATTGCAAATAACTGCTTGTATTGAAGCGACAATTCCTTTTCGCTTACCAACAGAAGAAGGATTGACAGCAAGCGAAGTGTTATATAAACGTTTGCAAATTACAAATAATAAACTTCAATTAGGGTTAAGTGATATAGAAATTCAAGAAACGGTTAAAAAAGGAGTGAGAATTGCGAACCGTGATGTTGGTAGCTTTGCTTATCCCAGTGCTGCTTGTTATTTAGCAAATACTTGGAATTTACTTCCTGAAACTAATCATAATTTGATGAGTTGTGGTGCTTATACAGTATCTGATTATAGAGCTTCGATAATAAATACAGAAACTTTTTTAAATTCTTTGACCCCAGAAAGAATTTTTCGGCAATTTAGGGGAGAACCCTCAGATGAAGCTTATCAACTTTTATTAATGAGAACTCAACAAAATCTAGAAATTGCCCAATTATATTTATCTTGTAAAGTTGTAACAATTGCTTTAGTTGAAGCACTTTCTTTTGCTATTGGATTAGATATACCCTTAGCAACAATGATGGGGGAACTTCCTTATCGAGGCTTTAGTTTCATCCGTCTAGAGAACTTTCTCCCGGATATTGATACTGAATACCAGCTAAAAACAGACGTAGAGAAGGAAGTATTTAATTTATTGGAAAAAGGACGAGCTAAAGGAGCGGAGTATGATTTAGAAAATTCACCATTAGCAACTTTTATAGTCAAAAGTATTGGCTTTGATGGTATACGACAACAGCATGAATTAGCGAAGGATTTTTTCCAAGGGAATATTTTTACAGAAAATTTTATTGCAAGTTTTAACTTAATGGTATCACAAAGCGTGATTACTGCTGTAGAAAAGATGTTTGATAGTCGTAAAGCAGCTGTGACTAGAAATTACAGTCTCACTTTTGAGTCCAAGTCCAGACCCCCGTCCAATTTTTAGATGTACCTTGAGAAATTAATTGACTGATTCGCTGTAAATATAGTGAAGCAGTACTGTCATTAGGATTTATTGCTAAAACGTTTTCAAAATAGGCTTTTGCCGCAATAAATTCTTGATTTTTATAGTATTCGATTCCCTGTTGAAAATCGGCTTGAGTTTGTAGTTTTAAATCTTGAAGTAATTGTGTTTCTCCGTCGTAAATTTCCAAGATAGAAATGGGTTTTTGTTTACCTTTGACACGAACAGTATCTAAAAAACGAATTTTATATTTTTCTGGATGTTCTAAATTAGCTAAAGCATCTTCAGAAATTATTAAAGATGCTCCATAAAATTTAGTGAGACTTTCTAATCTAGCAGTTAAATTTACATTATCAGATAAAGCATCACCCTGCATACGGGCTGTTTCCCCGACTATTCCCACCATCATTAAACCAAAGTGTATTCCTATTCCTACCTTTATTGCTTGAAAACCTTCTTTTTGCCGTCTAATATTATATTGTTCTAATGTTCTTAATTTAGCGATAGCTGCTTGAATTGCATCATCAGCACCATTGGGAAAAATTGCCATCATCCCATCACCCAAGTATTTAACTATAAAGCCATGAAAGTCTCTAATTTTAGGACTAACCCTACTTAAATAAGCATTGACAAAATCAAAGTTTTCTTGGGGAGTCATATTTTCAGAAATCGACGTAAAGGAGCGGATATCGCTAAACATTACTGCCATTTCTTTACTAACATGATTACCTAATTGAATATCAACAATACTACCTTTATGCAAAAATTCTAAAAAATGATGTGGAACAAAACGTTGAGCAGCATTTTTTTGAGCTTGAATATCTTTAAACGATATTTGTAATTTCCAAGCCATAAATTTGAATGATTTTGCTAGCTGTCCTACTTCATCGCTACGTTCTAAATCTAAATTTTGTTCTAATTCCCCACGAGCAATTTCATGAGCAGCTTTATTTAAAAGTAAAAGAGGTTTGACTATCCAACGAGCTGTGAAAATACAAATAATTGTGGCTATTATTAAAGTGATAAGACAAAGTATTATTGTTATACGGGTATTAGCATTAATTCTCCCCATGAAATCATTTTCTGGCACAACAACTACAATCAACCAATCTAAACCTTTCCCATCTTTGAATGGTTGAACTTGTAAAAATTGCCGTTGACCTCTAATTTCAAAATGTAGTTTTTGCCATTTGGGAATTTTATTGAAATTACCAAACTGCTTTTTTAAATATTTTGCAGTTTCTTTGGTTATTTTTTCACTACTCTCGCTAGCATTAAATAATGTTCTTTCATTCCCATCAATTATAAATGGTTTTTCCCATGTGGAAGTAGCCAACAATGTGCCATTTCTGTCTATAATAAAACTTTTGCCGGATTTACCAATTTTTAGGCTATTTAAAAAATTACCAATTCCATCTAAACGTAAAGCTGTAATCAAAACTCCTTCTAACTGATTTTTTCTATCATAGACTGGCAGAAGAGCGCTAACTATTAATGTTGGTTCTAGAAAAGATACGTAAACAGAACTCCAATTTGCTTTTTTTGAACTGATAGCATTTTGGTAAGAAGGGTGCTGTCGAATATCAAAGTCTTTTACTATTTGAGCAATAGTAGTTTTTTCTCCTAAATTATTGGTGTTGTAAGATAAAAAATTAAAATTAGTTGATTTTCCAGATATATTAATCATCAATGAACCATCAGAAAGCTTTTCTCCGGTTCGATACTCTCCATATTTATTTGCAATTGAAGTAAAATTAATATTAGGATATGATTGTACTTGACGCCAAAGAAGTTTCTCCCAAGGCTGTAAGTTTTGCATATCTAAGAGTCCCAATTTTACAGTATCTAACTTGCTTTTATTTATTTGATGTGGAATGCTGACATATATACTGAGATTTTGTTCAATACGATTACTCACTTCTGTCATTAATTGATTTGCAAGCTCATTAACTGTTTTCTGTCCGTTTCTAAATGACAAGTATCCAACCAGTCCCACTGCTGTGACGATTTGTAGTAGAAAGGGTATTGTGATAACTATACTCAGAGGATACTTTCCCGATACTTTGCCAATCAAGCGGTTGAACGAACTTATTGACATAGGTTTTATGTCTTTAGTTTGAGGTCATTAATTATAAAATACAACTATATTCTTTAAAAGTTGCAGCTTATGGAATATTTTTAATCGTGTTAACTCGAAAATATCACCCTTATGGGAAAAAAAGTCAAGTAATAAATACTTGTAGTAATAAATATAACTTTAGTTGGTTTGATTGGTTTTGTTTGTGGTATCCCCCTGGGTGGCTAGTTTTATTTAATCGTCATTGGCAACACTATCATTCAGACCCTGATGGTTGGAATTGGCTAGAGTATATTTTATTCATTATTCCTTTTGGTTTTTACTTAGCATTATTAATTCGCTGGTTACGTCTTGGGTGTCGTTTACCTCATCCCCAAGAGGGAGAATTTGACCCAAATTACCAAAATGCTTTTCGGGAAGAAATTTTGCGACCAATAGTTAAATATTATTTTCGTGGTGAATTACAACAAATTGAAAACTTGCCACTAAACGAAACTATGATAGTAGCAATGAACCACGCTGGGATGTGCTTCCCTTGGGATTTTATAACGCTAAGTTATTTATTAAGTGAAAAATGCTCCGGAGTAGTAAAACCCCTAGCCAATGTTTCGTTATTTGAAAATCCTTTAATGATTTGGTGGTTACCACGTGGATGGTCTCAAGTTTTAGGTGGTGTACGTGCAGAATTAAATGATTTTGAAGCTGCTATTAAAGCTGGGAGTATTGTTCTTTACGCACCAGAAGGTTTACGAGGTCCAGAAAAGGGATGGATAAAGCGTTATCAGTTGCAAACTTTTAATTTGAGTTTTATTCAATTGAGTCAGCGTTTCCAAATTCCTGTACTACCTGTTGTTTGTATTGGGAATGAAAATTTACATCCGTTTGCGTTTAATTTTAAAAAATTACAAAATTTCTTAAGGATGCCATTTTTACCACTGTCACCTTTGATGATTTTATTAGTGATTTTCCCTTCGATGGGTGTTTGGGCTATGAGAACTCGACTACGTTATTTTATTCAACCTTTATTTGATTTAAAAGTTGATGACGGTAATTTGAGTAGAAGAGAAGCTTACTCTCAAGCGCAAGATTTGCGGGAAAAAATGCAAGGAGAAATTACCAACATACTTCTCGTTTCTACATAAGAAATTTGTGGGTGGGGTTTTATGTTACTGACCGATTCCAAATCGATAACCTTTACCGTAAACGCTGTGAATTAATTGTGTTTCTCCTGCGACTTCAATTTTACGTCGCAACAAACGTATTAAAGCAGCAATAACATTACTGCTTGGTTGCTCATCTTCGCTCCACAAATTTTGCATTATTTGAGCATGAGTTAGTATTTGTGCGGTATTTTCCATAAAATACCGCAGTAGCTGACTTTCTTTTTCTGATAGTTCGATTACTCGTCCTTGACGATATGCTACTTGATTTTCAAAATCTAACTCTAAGTCATCAACCGTAAGTTTTTGATTTGCAGTTACAGAAACTTCTGGAGTATTAAAACGCCTTAATAAAGCGCGAACTCGTGCAAGTAACTCTCGCAATTCAAAAGGTTTTACTAAATAATCATCAGCACCAGCGTCTAAACCTTCAACCCGGTCATCTAATGTATCTTTTGCAGTTAAGAATAGTACAGGGGTTGTTTTCCCTTGACGACGTAATTCTTGACAAATTTCTAATCCTGTTTTACCAGGTAACATCCAATCTAGAATTAGCAAATCATAACTGCGACTATTTGCTAAATTACTACCAATTGTGCCATCATAAGCCGCATCAACATTGTACCCTTCACGAGTTAAGAGACGACTTAAGGGGTCTGCTAATTCTACTTCATCATCAACTAAAAGAATTTGCATTTTAGTTAATTGTTGACGGTTGACGGTTGACGGTTGACTGGTGACTGGGAATTTAATACTCAAAGTTTTTAATTTCTGAGAATTCTTTTAGCTTCTCGTTGTCCTGATAATAATGCTCCGTGAACTGTTCCTGGATATTTTCTTGATGTTGCTTCTCCGGCAAAAAATAATTGGTTATTTACTGGTTCTGCTAGGATATCATAATCTTTGCCACTGGCGTTTGGTGGAATGTGAGAATAGGAACCGTATGTAAATGGGTCATTCCCCCAACGAGTTATCAACCATGCTTCGGGGTTAGGAATTGAGTTACTGTATATTTTACGTAAAACTGTCATAGCAGCTTCTACTATTTCTTTGTCTGTTAATCTCTCTGTTTCCAGACCATATTTACCTGCGTTGAATCCTAGTAAAACAGATTTATTTGTATATTTATAGATGTTTAAAAATTCAGACCATTTACCTTTATTTTCAGAAATAAATCCTAACATGTCGCTGTCTTTATCCCAAAATACTTCCGAGAATCTCAGATAAACTTTGTTTAATACTCCCATACCTAGACGCTTAATTGCTGCTTGTTTCCGTTCGGGTAAGGGTGGTGAAAATTCTATCACATCTTTTTTTAATACACCCAAAGGTAATGTAATGATGGCTTGCTCTGCCTCATGTGTACCGTGGTTAGTAATAACTCTAACTCCTCTGCTACTGTATTCTACCCTTTGGACAACATGATTTAACCTAATATCAAGCCCTTCTGCTAAAACTTTTGTTACTTGGTCGTATCCGTCGGGAAGTAATGCGTCTCCCCCATTTAGTTCGTCATCTTGGTCCCAGTTATATAATGACAAATCTGAAATATCTGTAGCGTACTCGTGTTCAATAACTGAGTTGATAGTATAATTTAGCTCTAAAGATTCCTTCACTGATAATTTTCGAGTTGCGAACAACATACCAAATGCTTGCTCTAGGGAAATATCTTCAGATTCTGATTTTGCTAATTTACTTCTGTAATTATTAATACTATTTAAAAGTTTCTCAAATCTAGTATCAATTTTATCTTGCTGTGCGTCCGTTAATAAATTTCCTTCTTCCCCATAAAGCAAGTGAGAGTCATAATTGGTAGGAGTGGTCTTGATGTTGAAATTTTGCACCAATTCTGTAATAGGATTATTTTTAATGCCATGAATCCAGGTGGCACCCAAATCTAGAGATAAATTATTCCAAGAATGGTCTGTCCATATCCTACCCCCAATGCGCTCCCTTGCTTCCAGAATTACTACTTTTTTTCCCTGTTTTTGTAAATTACTGGCTGCACTCAATCCAGCAATTCCAGCACCAATTACAATAACTTCTGCTGTTGCTATCATCCGTTTTTTGCTTGCTATATTGGCTTCACTGCTAGCTAAGACTTTACTACTTCCTAGGAGCGTTTTTGTATAAAAAGAAACCAACGATTTGATTGCCAAAAATATTCTTCGGCTGACTCTCATTAGACTTTATAAGCTGAAAACGCTTCCATTGTATAAACTAAATTTTGTAGTGACAAGTATTAATTAATTCCTACAAACGCAGAAAAAGTTATATACCACTTGTATCACATATTAAGTAAGTAGCCATGTTAACTATTGCACTACCAAAAGGTGAATTGTTAAAACACAGTGTTCGTCTACTACAAGCTGTGGGATTAGATTTTAGTGCTTTTTTAGATTCGGGTACTCGTCAATTACAAATTGAGGATGCTAATGGTATAGCTAAAGCACTACTTGTAAGAAATGCTGATGTACCTGTTTATGTTGAATACGGTCAAGCTCAGTTAGGTATCGTTGGTTATGATTTATTACGAGAGAAAAAGCCTAATGTTGCCCATTTAGTTGATTTAGGATATGGGTATTGTCGGATGTGTTTAGCGGTAAAGGAATCTAGCGCTTACCGTTCAGCCTTTGATTTACCTGCACATAGTAGAGTTGCTTCTAAGTATGTAAATTCCGCTCGCGATTATTTTGATGCTTTAGATTTACCAGTAGAAATTGTCCCGCTTTATGGTTCGGTGGAGTTGGGTCCAATAACGGGGATGTCGGAAGCGATTGTTGATTTAGTCTCCACAGGTCGGACTATGCGAGAAAATGGTTTGATTGAAATTGACTCTTTGTATGAAATTACTGCACGATTGATTGCTCACCCTCTTAGTTATCGTTTAGACCAAGATAATCTTAGCGAGTTGATTGCGAAGATTCGCAACAATGTGATGACTGTCAAATCCTAGCTTAATAAAAGAGACCTAACCCCCCAACCCCCCTTCCCTACTAGGGAAGGGGGGCTAAGATTAACGAAACTCTGTGTGAAAACGAAGTAACAAAATAAACAAAATAAACTCAATATTGATTTCCCCCCTTCCCTATTAGGGAAGGGGGGTAGGGGGGTTAGGTCTCCACTTCAGCTAATTCCATCCAGCGTTCCGTTGCTGTATCGATGGATTTTTTAATCGCTTCTATCTGGTCGTAAAGTTTTTGTACTTGAGTATAGTTACCAGCAGGAACATTTCCTAAAGATTTTTCGGCTTCTGCTTTTTCAATTTCTAGCTGAGCTATCTTACCTTCTAATTGTTCAAATTCACGCCTTTCCCAAGTTGAGAGTCTACGCTTCTTTTTATTTTCAACTTCTGCTGGTTGAGATGTTTCTTTTACTGCTTCTACATTTTTCGGTTTATCCTTAGTAGTCGCAGCCTGTGTATTCGCAGACTGTTGTTGCTTTTCTTCCGCGAATTTTTTGTAGTCTAAATAAACAGAATAATTACCTGGATATTGTCGGATAACTCCTCCTTCTTCCAAAGCAAAAATTGTGTCTATAGTCCGGTCTAAAAAATAGCGGTCGTGAGAGACTACAATTACACAGCCAGAAAAATCTTCTAAATATTCTTCTAATACTGCTAAGGTTTGCACATCTAAATCGTTTGTTGGCTCATCCAATATTAAAACATTTGGCGCACTCATCAGAACACGCAATAAAAATAATCTCCGTTTTTCTCCTCCAGAAAGCTTATTTATAGGTGCATATTGCTGGCTTCCAGGAAAAAGAAATCTTTCTAACATTTGGGATGCAGAAATTTTTGTACCATCTGCAATTGTAACGAATTCTCCTTCTTCTTTTATATAATCAATCACACGTTGATTATCATTTAAAGCTACGAGTAGTTCTTCTGAATGTTGGTCAAAATAACCAATATGAACTGTCGTACCAATTTCTACACTACCTGAATCTACTGGGATACGTCCAGTAATAATATCCATTAAAGTAGATTTACCTGCTCCATTAGCACCAATAATTCCCACCCGGTCTTCTGGATTAAATTCGTAGGTAAAATCGTTAATTAATGTACGTCCATCATAACCTTTAACAACATTTTTTAGCTCAATAACTTTTTTCCCAATACGACGGCTTGCTGTAGAAATATCAACTTTTCCCTGATTTTCTTTAAAATCAGTTTGCTGCATTCCACGAATACGGTCAATTCTTGCTTTTTGCTTTGTACTTCTAGCTTTAGGACCTCGCTTTAACCATTCTAATTCACGTCGTAAAACACCTTGAAATTTACGCTGACTACTAATTGCACTATCTTCTGCTAATGCTTTTTTTTCTAAAAAATAAGAGTAATTTCCAGAATACGTAGAAATATCACATCTATCAATTTCAATAATTCTATTAGTGACTTTATCTAAAAAGTAACGGTCGTGAGTAATTAGTAAGAGTGCCCCTCTATAACGATGGTTTAAATAATCTTGTAACCATTCAACAGAGTCAGCATCAAGGTGGTTAGTCGGCTCATCCATAAGTAATAAATCTGGCTCCGATAGTAGCGCAGTCGCTAATGCTATACGCTTACGATAACCACCAGATAATGTGCCAATAGTTGCATCAAAATCTGTAATTCCTAACTTAGAAAGAATTATTTTGGCATTTGTTTCTATTTCCCAAGCACCAGTTGTGTCCATCCGCTGCATAACTGTGGACAAGCGAGACATTAATTGGTTATCTTCCGGATTATCAGCTAGTTTTTCGGAAATTTCTTCATACTCGCGCACCAAAGACATTTGTTCTCCACTGTCAGCAAAAATTTGCTCTAGAATTGTGCGAGTTTCATCTAATTCTGGCTGCTGTGGTAGATATATAATATTTGAACCTTGGTTAACTAAAATTTGACCTGCATCAACTGGTTCTAGTCGGGCTATCATTTTTAATAATGTTGATTTGCCGGAACCATTCATCCCAATTAAGCCAACTTTGTCCGTCGCATCAATAGTAAAGCTGGCACTTTTTAAAATCTCTTTGATTCCAAAATCTTTCTTGATTGATTGTAATGTGATAATACTCATATAAATGCTGACTGTTGACTGCTGACTGTTATTATTCCGATTCTTTTTATGCTAAGTATACACAGCTTTCCCCCCCTTCCCTACAAGGGAAGGGGGGTAGGGGGGTTAGGTTAAATTTTAAACAAATAAGTCCCAGGGTAAATGTCCATACATTTCGTTAATTCCTCCATCGTAATTTGACTGGCAAGACACCAGTACTCCTCGGTGATGTCCAAAATAAGAATCAAGATAACATAAACCGTTTTTGCCGTTTAATTTAATATAAACAGGCCCTTCAACGCTCGGTAAATCGATTGGTGCTTCGTACCCCAAGGCTAAAGAATAGGTTTTCATCGCTAACATTCCTTCTTCTGCAGTATCAGTACAAATACCTAATATTTGATATTCAGATTTGCTTGCTAGAAAAACTAAAGCTTCGCGAAATAATGGTTTGTCGGTTTCCGTTAGCTGAGGTGCTATATCTACACAGTTGAACTTGTTGAGGATTTTTTTGGCTTCGGCGATGGTTAAATTACTGGACATAACCGGGTACTGGGGTGGGGAGTGGGGAATGGGGAGTGGGGAGTTGGGAGTTGGGAGTGGGGAGTTGGACAGGACTAAACTAATTTTTTAGGTTACTTACATTAAATAGAAATGGCACACTACTATTGGCATCATTACCAATGACGAGAACATTAGGCATTTGTGCTCCACCAGTTTTCCAAGCTTCAATTGCTTCTTTTTGTAACACTAATTCTCCTCCCTGCGCTTTTAACGTCTCTGCCAACAGTCTTTGTGATTCCGCTTTACCTTTGGCTCGGTTAACATCTGCTTGTGCTTCCTGTTCTGCTTCCTGTGCTATGTACACAGCGCGTTGTGCTCGTTGTTCGGCAATTTGTTTTTCTTCGACAGCTTTAGCAAACTCTGTAGAAAAAGTCAAGTCTATTACACTTGTATCTAAGATAATTATTCCATACTTTTCTAATCTTTGAGCTAATGAGATATCAAAATCTTGCTTGAGCTCGTTTCGCTTTGTGATTGATTCTTCTACTGTTCTTCTCGCTGCGGCAATTTTAAAAGATTCCTGGGTTTGCGGTGCAATAATCTTTGAGACTATATTTTCTAAAGTCCCTTGTTTTCTTCTTATTTCCACTATTTGTATTGGGTCAATACGAAAGTTAATGGCAAATTTAGCTGTTAATTCTTGTAAATCTTTTGTGGCACTTTGTGCTGGTATCTCATACTTTTGTATCGTGACATCGTATACATCTACTTTGGAAATAAATGGAGCTTTCAAATGGATACCTTCCAGCAAAGCACCATCTCCGGCTTTTCCTAAAATACTGAGTACCCCTGCTTCCCCTGGATTAATTATTACAAAAGAATTGAGGCTAAGAATAACTAATGCTGCTGCTAATATCCCAGTTAGTGTTGTTTGCCAACTTTCTAATCGTAGATTTTTCAACTTTCTATCTCCTGAATATATCTAATATAATCTTTAAGAATCACTCGGTCATCTAAATTTAACTTCGGAATACCACAAATTACTTACTTTAATTTGTGGTACTATTATATTTACGCATCTCCAAATCGCCGTGGCTGTAGCAATAAAATCTCCTTCAGTGTCAACAAGACGTAGGGGGTCAAATCATCCCCTGCAACGGCTGCTAAACTATGGACGCCAATATCGTCGGCAGTTTTGGCAAGCAGGTCTTTGTTCTGTTACCAATAAAGTTTTAGATTTAGCACCACCGTGGTTAATTGGTGTTGCGGTTGATGTCGTAGTTAAGCGACAAGATTCTATCATTGCCAAGTTAGGAATTAAAGACATATATTGGCAATTTTTGTTGCTTTCCTTTGCGACTGTGATTATTTGGATACTGGAATCAGCTTTTGAGTACGCTTATGATAGACTATGGCGCAATTTAGCACAAAATATTCAACACAATATCCGCTTAGATGCGTATAAGCATTTGCAAGAATTGGAGCTAGCTTATTTTGAGGAACGCAGCACAGGTGGTTTGATGTCTATCCTTAGCGATGATATTAATCAACTGGAACGTTTCTTAAATGTGGGTGCTAATGAAATTATTCAAGTCGCGATAACTGTAATAATTATTGGCGGTTCTTTCTTTTTATTAGCTCCTGGTGCAGCTTGGGCTGCTATATTGCCGATACCTTTTATTTTGTGGGGTTCTTTTGCATTTCAACGCCTTTTAGCTCCACGTTATGCGGAAGTTAGAGAAAAAGTCAGTTTTCTCAATTCTCGCTTCGCAAATAATATCAGCGGTATTACGACTATTAAAAGTTTTACTGCTGAAGATTATGAAAATTCTCGTGTGGAGACAGAAAGTAATGCTTATCGATTTAGTAATCTGAAAGCTATTAAACTTTCTGCGGCTTTTGTTCCATTAATTAGAATGTTAATTTTAGCCGCATTCACATCTTTACTATTGTTGGGTGGATTGGCTGCTATCTCTGGTACTATATCCGTCGGAACTTACAGTGTTTTACTATTTTTAATCCAACGTCTATTATGGCCGCTGACTAGGTTAGGTGATACTTTTGACCAGTACCAAAGAGCAATGGCTTCTACAAACAGAGTCATGGATTTGTTGGATACACCTGTTACAATTCCTACAGGAGGGATTGCGCTACCTGTGGAAAATGTACGCGGTGAAATCAAATTTCAAAATGTTACTTTCGCTTACAAAGATAGGCAACCTGTAATTCAAAATTTATCATTACATATACCTGCTGGAAGAACAATTGCTATTGTTGGTTCTACTGGTTCTGGTAAAAGTACATTAGTGAAAATTTTGCTGAGGTTGTACGAGATTTCTTCCGGACAAATTACTGTGGACGATATTAATATCCAACAGTTAAATTTACGAGATTTACGCAGTTCTATTGGTTTAGTTAGCCAAGATGTGTTTTTATTTCACGGTACAGTCGCAGAAAATATTGCCTACGGTACTTTTAGCGTTGCTGATGAGGAAATTATCACGGCAGCTAAAATTGCTGAAGCTCATGAATTTATTATTAGATTACCTCAAGGTTATGAGACGATTGTTGGGGAAAGAGGACAAAAATTATCTGGTGGTCAACGTCAAAGAATAGCTATTGCTAGAGCAGTTTTGAAAAATCCACCTATTCTAATTTTAGATGAAGCTACCTCGGCGGTGGACAATGAAACTGAAGCTGCTATTCAAAAGTCTTTGGAACGTATTACTGTCAATCGAACTACTATAGCCATAGCTCACCGTTTATCTACCATCCGCAATGCTGATTGTATTTATGTCATGGAGTATGGGAAGCTAGTAGAGTTCGGAACCCATGAGGATTTATTGGAGCGAAATGGCATTTACGCTAGTTTATGGCGTGTGCAGTCAGGCTTGACAACGGATTCTGAACGGATGTAACGGATGGATTTTCTGCAACAACTCAATACTCACAATTCACAATTCACAACTCACAACTAGCAAAACCATGATGTTTGGTAGCACTCAATCGGAATCAACAGGAAATAATTGGCGTAGTTTATTGGATAAGTTCGCTAAAGAAAATAAAATGGAGTTGGCTGCTTTATCATGGGGGTTGTGGTCTGAAAATCAGAATCATGAGGTTACTGTTGGTATTGATTTAAAACCTCAGCCACATTTTGTGTTTTGTCCCAGAGATGCTGTAGAAAAATTAAATGGCAAAGTTGATAATCGACTCCAGGAAATGATTGGCTTGATTAATAATTTTAAGCCGGAAGTTGAAGTTCTGATGATAGGTATTGGTCAAGAGCAAGTTAAGTTAATTTATTTTGAATCGCAACCGACCCCTCCTGAATGTTTTGCACAATTAGGGAAGGATGTTAATACATTATTAGATGAATTAGAAGCTCGTTTAAGCGAAACTTTAGCAACTCTCTAATTAGCATTTTAACTCTCAAACTTTTCTCTTAGAGGATGTTTATAAATAAAGTATTCAGACATCATGCACACCACAAGCCAGCCAGTGACTAAAGTCACTGTCTGAAAGCGAAAGTCCTCTAAAGAGGACTCATGAGAAGTAAGATTTTCGAGAATATCTTAATTTACAAAAATTTTGTAAATATTTCTTTTTGATGTATTATTCAGTCCTCTTCAGAGGACTTCAGCTTTTAGACAGTGACTTTAGTCACTGGCTAGCTTACGGTATGCTTACCCAATACCAAAATTATCCTTTTCTTGTAATATATATAGAATTATACCCCTTTTGTGGGGTGGGCATCCCGAACCGCCCTATCTTACTTTTACTCTTATTCCTAATATACAAGCACTCCAATAACCATCCTTTTAATTTAAGCAGCCTCTAACCTACACTCAAGAGCTTCAACAAAAGCGTAAGCTAACAGAGGCTGGTTATATACTGGTCGCAAACAATACTCTTCCACAGTTGCCAGCAAAAGCGTATTTTGCAACTCTCTATCATTTGTCAGCATTGCTATTTCTGCCATTTGCCGTTGTATATAGCTATCAGTTCTTAATAATTCCTCTAATACTTCTTGCAAAATATCTAATAATGTTCTTTGTAATTCGTGATTTAGACCCACACGATGTTTATTTTTATTGAGTCGTATAACTGCACTTCCCAAGCGAGTTATTAAATTATTATAAGCTTTTTCTGGAGAAACACCTAAATACCGCTGATGTAAAATATTCCAACGATATTTTACTTTTGTAGTCGGGATATCTTGTTGTTGAAACTTACTTCCTAATAACCAAAGAACAATTGTTTTGATATTAGTGTAACTTTGCTCTGGACATTGAATAGATACTTCATCAAGCCAGAGTTGAGCCAGTTTTTCTTCCTCCAAAGTCATCAGATTCTATACCCCTTTTGTTTTATATAATCATTCATAGGTATGACTCATAATTTATATGCGATTTAGAATCGCTATTATCACCACCCAGCACCCAATTTACAACAAAGTCAATAGCACTATAACTCCGAGATATTGATTTTAATGGTATTTTGCAATACATTATACCTCATTAATACTCCGTTAAGCCTCCCCAAAATATATTAAACTTATAGTTAAAACCTAAAATCTAACTTTGTACTCATGTTCCCACGTTATTTTCTTAGCCAAATTGCTCGCGAACATGGACTATCCCCAGAACAAGAGGAAGTATTTCTCATGAGGGTTGGTGATGGAAACAGTTACGAGACAATAGCCGAGCAGTTGGGTACATCCGAAGATGCTTGTTTAAAAAGGATGGGTTTGGTTTACAAAAAGTTAAATATTAGTGGAGCTAGACGAGGTAAGGAAAATAAACTCAGATATTTTCTTGCTGATAGGTTCAAGCAGTTACAGCAATTAGAGCAATTAGACCACAGTCAAAAGGTTTCCATACCACCCCAAGTCATAGAAACAAAATCAAACATTGACCAAAAAAATATTAATCAAAATAATATCCATCAAAAAGATATCTATCAAAATTTACCCGCACGGGAATATACTGCATTTGTTGGACGCAACCCTGAAATTGCAAGACTCATGGAGCTTATAGACTCTCAACATGCAGCCCATTTGATTAGTGTAGATGGCATTGGTGGCGTAGGCAAAACGACTCTTGTTGTGGAAGTGGCTTATCGTTGTCTAGAAGCTAGCAAAAATCACAATCTTCTGGCTAATATTCCTGTTTTTGCAGCTATAATTTTCACTTCCGCAAAGCAAAATCATCTCACATCTATTGGTATTTTAACACGATTAACTCGCGAGCGTACGCTGCGGGATATTTGTAGAGAAATTGCCCGTACTCTCGATATTTCAGAAGTTAGTAATTTGGCTATGTCGGAACAAATTCAACAAATTCGGCACAAATTATCTCAAAATCGAACTTTATTAATTGTGGACAATTTAGAAACAATTGACGACAAGCAAGAGGTCTTGTCTTTTCTTTATGATTTACCACCTACAGTCAAAGTAATAATGACTACTCGCGAGCAGGCAATGTTTGTACCCATTCGTCTTGGTTGTTTGCCCAAGGAAGCTAGTTTACGATTAATTGAGCACGAATCTCAGGAAAAAGGACTACATATAACCAAAGAAGAATCTCAGCACCTTTTTCAAGGGGTAAGCGGTATACCAGCTGCGATTATTTACGCTATTGGTCAGATGGCTGCTGGTTATTTACTGCAAGATGTTTTAGAACAAATTAAGGAGCCTAGCGGAGATGTTGCTCGTTTTTGTTTTACGGGTGCTATTACTCCTTTAATTGGTACACCCCCTCATTATTTATTGATGGCGTTATCGTTGTTTGTAGAACCTGTGACTAGAGATACTCTTGCTGGTGTAGCCTTTGAACTAGCAGACCCCATTGCCACATCCCAAGGATTAGCGAAATTACAACAACTTTCTTTAGTATTTCAGCAACAAGGACGCTACGGTTTATTGCAGCTAACCCGTGAATATGCTTTAGCTGAGTTAGCTGCTAATCGTGAATTTGCTGAACAACTGCGACAACGATGGGTTGATTGGTATGTGAATTTTTCCGAGGCTTACGGAGGCACTAACTGGAAGGAGTGGCATCTCAGCTACGGCTTCTTAGAAATAGAATGGGAAAATCTTCGAGCTGTACTTGAATGGTGTATCAGTCAAGGACGATATATCGATGCGCGAGCTATTTGGCAGCGTATAAAAGGTTATATCCATGTACGTGGATATTGGGATGAGCGTTTAGACTGGACAGCTTGGTTGATAGAAGTCGCTAAACATTCTGGTGATTCCGCTTTTGCTGCTGAAGTCATGTGCGATCGCGCTCAAACTTTGGTGAATATGCGTTATTCAAATAATTTACAAGAAGCGGAAATGTTACTACAAGAAGCATGGGATTTACGTCGTCACCAAAGTCGAAAATTCCAATTAGAGTTAGCCACCAATATGGTTATCCTTTGCATTCAGCAAGAAAAATGGCTTTCTGCAGAAAACTGGTTAGCAGAAGAGGAAAAAATTTTGCAGCAAGCACCATTATCAGAATTAGAAAAAAAAGAACAGCAAGTTCATATACTTTATTACAGAGGACAAATTGCTTTTAAGACAGGAAAATATCAACAAGCTCACAACATATTTGTCCAAGCTTTGGAACGAGCAACTACAGCAGGATGGCAAAGAGCAACCGCAGCCATTCAAAACTGGTTAGCTGATATAGCCATAATACAAGGTAATCTGAAGCAAGCGCGACAATTATTAGAAGTAAGCTTCCCAATGGCTCAAAGACACAAAGACAAACGCTCAATCGCTTTCCATCAAGCAACCTTTGCCAAACTAGAAAAATTTTCAGGGAATTTAGCTGCAGCTAAAGCTTGGGCAAAAGAAGCTATAGAAGGTTTTGAAAGCTTAAAAATGTCAACAGAAGCTGAAGAAATACGCTTATTTTTCTCTAACTAAATTGTATAAACAGGATTTGTTGGGTCTATACAGGTTACAAAATTCATAGGAATAGTTACGCAAGCCGCAATATCATAACTAGTATGATGAACGCTTTCCCAAATATCTAATCCCAGACTTTCTTCAAAATTAATTAAAGTAAATTCGGTAGAATTAGTTTGATTTTGATTACTATTGTCATTATTTTTCATAGAAGAACGATGATGCAAAATATAGCCAAATAAGCTATGACAATCCTGAATATATTGATATGTATCGGTTAAAATATGTGTATGCCAGACTTTATCTATTTCCCAAGTTGGAGTAAATTCTTTATAGGGGAAAAGGAAATTAAGATAAAGAAATTTTTTGTAGCTTGTAATCTCCAACTTTGTTTTTTCAACTGTCCATCCATAACCAAAGTCCTGACATATAAGCTTTTGAGCAACAACATCTAAGTTTAAATGACTTAACTTATTTAAAAAAATAATTGCGTGCATATTTAGTAGACTCCTTCAATTGAGTAATAAATTATATTTCTTAGCAAAAGTAATTAATCTCCCAAAAATTACTCTAGCTAAATATCTAACAAGACTGTGATATCCTGGTTGCAACCGGAAAAGCACACTACTATTTCTCACAATTAGGTGTATTACACACAATTGCTAAGCGCATTAACTAACTTTATTTCTTGAATTCAACTACAGCAGTATGTAACAATTTTTCGGAAGTCTTTTTCAAAAGAAAAATGATTTTATTTAAACAATTAAAGGTTGCCATAAACAATTAAAAATACTATAATATATCCCTAACCAAATAAATGTAGAGATTGACATGTAACGCCTCTCTATAAAATCTCTCTTCAACACCTGCCTAGTCTAACTTTGCGTCTTTGCGGCTAGAAGTGAGGCTCATACCGTAAAATATTTCACAGAGAAATAGTATCAACTCCTCCATATGCCCAAAATTCCCACCACCTAATAAATAAAAAAGGCCACATAAAGTTGTAATATTCTTATAGGCTGCATCGGTATTCAGAAAGTGCCAAAAATCATCGTTATCCTCAACGGTAAAGGTGGAGTGGGCAAAACCACTACCGCAGTCAATCTGGCTGCAACTCTTTCCGAAAAATCAAAGGTACTTTTAGTAGATGCAGATGTTCAGGGGTCTGCAACTTGGTGGTGGGAACGTACCGATAAAAGCATAGGGTTTGATATAGCTCAAGAAACAAATCCTATACTTTTAGGTGAATTACGCAAAATTCAAGGTTACGATTTAATAGTAGTAGATACACCTCCCGCATTGCATTCAGAAGCATTGGCAGTAGTTGTGGAAAACGCAGATTATCTAGTTTTACCCACACCTGCTGCTGCAATGGACTTAGCCGTTTTGATTGAAACAGTCAGAAAGGCAGTTCTTTCAACAGGAACCCCCCACCGGGTGTTATTAACAAAAGTGGATTCGCGGAGTTTAAACGAAGCACTGGAAGCGCAAAAAACACTTTTAGAGTTAGGTATTCCTGTATTTAACACTTTTATCCGAGCATACAAAGCTCACGAAAGAGCAGCACTTGATGGTGTGGCAATAACTAAACTGCGAGGAAACAATGCACGAGAGGCAGAGTCTGACTATCGTGGGGTAACAGATGAGTTGCAACGCGATTGGAAAAATAGTAAGGAAAAATAGGAGAAAATAAATTATGGCTAGAAAACGTATCGCTGAATTAGTTAAAGAAGAAGTCACAAAAGTTACACCAACTCCTGGTGAAACAGTGATAGATGTGAAAGCGGAGAAAATACAGGAAACAGAAAAATTAGCACCTGAACCTAGTACTGAAAAAATAACGGACACAAGATTAGTTGATGAATTGGAAGCCACAATAAAACACCTAAAAGCCTCCTTAGAGCAAGCACAGGAAAAAGAAACAAATCAAAAGCAAAAAAATCTAGATTTAGAAGCCAATATTAAAGAGCTACGTGCCGAACTAGAAAAAGCACAGCAGCAAAACTTAGATTTAGAAGCAAACTTCAACGAATCAAAGGAAATTCAACAAAACTTGCGAGAAAAAGGTCAAGATTTAGACAAAACCGTCAAAAAATTAACTAATCTTTTAAGTAAAACACAAGAAAACGAAGAAAAATTACAACAACACAACTCAGATTTACAATCAGAATTGACTGAGCAAAAAACCTTAGTAGAGCGATTAAGTAGAGAACTGAACGACGCCAAAAAAGCCGCACTCAGCTTAGCGGAAACAAACACCCAAATCATAGATGAAATTAACAGCATTAAAGTACAGAAAACACAACAAGAAAAACCCCAGGAAGAAAAACCAAAACAGGAGAAATATAACCCCTTAGCTTACAGAAAATCACACCGAAGTATTGAAAAAAGATACCAAGCACCAATTGTCCCATCACAACCAGTCCAGCAATCCTCACCTGATGAAGATACCTCACAATCACAAATGTGGTTACTCGATTAAGCAACGTCCACAATAAAATGTTAATCTAATTAAGTAAAGAGGATTACTGCAAACAAAATCGACCGAAGCCACAGGCAAGAAGAATAAGGATGTACAATTTTTTACCTATTGCTTACTTCCAAAACCAATTTATACCATTTACTGAAGCTAAGCTATCAATTGCGACTCATGCCTTGCACTATGGAACTGCCGCGTTTGGAGGAATGCGCGGTATTCCAAACCCGCAAGATGAAACAGAAATATTACTATTTAGGTTAGACAATCATTGTAAAAGATTAAGCAACAGCGCAAGATTTTTACATCTGGATTTACCAGCGGAAAAAATCAAAGAAACTATAATTGAATTCGTCAAAAAGAATAGACCTACAAGTTCTTTTTATATTCGTCCATTTGTCTATACTTCTGATTTAGGAATTTCTCCCAGATTACACAATATAGATAAAGATTTTCTTGTATATGGTTTAGAGCTAGGGGACTATTTATCACCATCTGGGGTAAGTTGTCGATTTAGTTCATGGTATCGCCAAGAAGACCGAAGTTTTCCACTACGAGGTAAAATTAGTGGAGCCTATATTACATCATCTCTAGCGAAAACCGAAGCAGTAGAATCTGGTTTTGACGAATCAATTTTACTAAATTCCCAAGGTAAAATAAGCGAAGCCTCTGGGATGAATATTTTTATTGTCAGGAACGGACAAATAATTACTCCCGGTTTCGAGCAAGATATTTTAGAAGGGATTACTAGAGATAGTGTCCTAACTATTGCTAAAGATTTGGGTATCCCTACAGTAGAACGTCCCGTTGACAAATCTGAGTTGTTTATTGCTGACGAAGTTTTCTTAAGTGGTACTGCGGCAAAAATTGTACCAGTGAACCGAGTTGAAAATTATGTAATGCCAGAAACTCGACCCATCAGCGAGAAACTTAGAGAAAAACTGACCGCAATCACTGAAAATCGTGACCCAAATTATAAACATTGGGTATTTCCTATTTCTATTTAAGTAGGTGGGCGGGAAAATTTATAACTATGTAACGAAAAGTTAACCTGAACGGTTAGAGTCAAATTTGACACGTTGCGTACTGTAGTTAGCTTTTTCTCCTCTAGCTTTAACGCCGTCAAT
>JAESGU010000037.1_pt1 | contig 136326 bp, 116 predicted proteins | sample 9266271 | NCBI WGS metagenome assembly JAESGU01 (sample SAMN15740544, study PRJNA653495) | algae metagenome | isolation source: Scytonematopsis contorta HA4267-MV1 and co-occurring heterotrophs from mud... | place: USA: Palolo Valley Trail, Honolulu, Hawaii | collected 2009-07-25 | reverse complement strand
ATCAAAAATCAAACCTGATTCTCTATTTTTTATATTTGAAGAGTTCCTGTGCGCTTCTTATAATCAAACAGTTACAACGCGCATTACCGGGTGGTGCGCCGCAGGCGCACCCCCTGAACGGTTACCAATCTCTTAGGTCGCGAACCATTTGTTCATCAAATTCTTTTTTGCTTAAAAACTCATAAGGACGTGTCCAGTCAACAATTGTATATACCTTAGGGAAAAAGAATTCCAACACTTGAGGAAGATAGGCTTGTAGAACTTCCGTCCAAGGATTATCAAAATTATCAAGCTCTGTATTTTCAGTCATAAAAACCTCACTCCATCAAATGTCTGGGAACACTTGACTACTATTATTAATAAATAAAACAAGTAAAAAAATAGATTTAAATTTAAACACAATTTAACTTTAATCACAAGTAAAATATGAACTTATGAAATTTACTTATCACATTAAAATTAATTTGATTTTTTAATAAAACCCAGTTTATAAGCGATTGATTAAAATTTTATCTTCATTGCTTTTTAATTAATAGTATGTTCAAGTAAATTTTTGTATAAATATAAAAACACACACATATTTACTCTTATTCCCCCCTTCCCTTGCAGGGAAGGGGGGTTAGGGGGGTTAGGTCTCCTTATCTTTAAGAACCAAAAAACACATCCAAAGATGTCACCTTAATTCCCAAAGGTTTCCAATTAGAATGGCTTGCAGGTAACTGTTGTTCTCCCAAAACAGCCTGATACTGCTTAGGAAACTTCCGAGCAAGTTTTTCATCAGCATCAACCATCAAGCTCAGCTTTTCATAATAGTGGGGTAACTTCTTCATTTGTAAATCGTAAACCCTATTCCCCAAACCCCAACCAAGTCCATTAATCTTAAACTCACCTAATATCCCACGTAAATCACTCAAAGACGTACCAACACCAACACCATCCGGAGTTTTCCATCCTAAAGCCCGCACTTCCACATAAGAAACTTTATTGCGAGCATTATCTTCCCAAAGTACCGTCAAAGAACCAGTTCTCCCAAGATTTACCTTCGTCACAGCAAAAGTTCTAGCCCCCTCACCACGGTCTTCCTCTGTATCCTTTAGATTAGAAGCACCAAAAATCCTCACTAAATCCCGTCTAGTGGTTTTGCTAGTTATCGGACCCACTTTTTTTCCTGGAATAATACTAGTATCAGTTACAGCCTTTGCTTGTGCCACAGTAATAGCAGTATTTTTTTGCTGAGGTAAAGCAATAGCTTGGGTTGAAGAATAGCTGAATAATAAAGCCGAAGCTGCAACAGTAATAGTACTGGATAGATAATTCATAAAGTTAAAAATATTACAAGAAAGCAGAAGATATTACTCTATTCTGCAACTTCTTCTAATAACAGTAAAGTCAAACCACAGAATTATATACAGCACTTTGCTTGACTTCCGAAGGCATAATCACCACAAACGTAGAACCCTCTCCCATCTGAGAACAGACAAAGATTCGACCCTGCAACAAATCCACCAACCTATCAACAATAGCCAAACCTAATCCCGTACTATCAGCAGGTCGTTTCCCTTGAAAAACTGTTGCACGTTCAAAAGGCTTAAAAAGACGTAACTGGTCTTCTGCAACAATACCAATACCCGTATCCCTGACTGAAATTAGCCATTCGTCACTACTCAAAGAACGGCATTCAACCGTAACACTTCCTTTTTCAGTATAACGAATAGCATTACTAACTAAATTAATTAAAATTTGTTGCAAACGAAACGCATCTGTAATCACTTCCTTTGGAGCATCATCACAATTTAATACCAACTCTAAACCGCGAGACTCCAAAAGAGGATGTATTGTATCTACTACTATTTTAATAACTGTTTTAATATCTGTTTTTGCTAATTTCAACTCCATCTTACCCGCTTCACTTCGGGACAATTCCAACGCATCATTTATTAAACTTAGCAATTGCCGACCACTAGATAATACTCTTTCAATATGTCCTAAATTAGGTGCGGTATCTCTCACATTTGATTTGCGATATTGACGTAAATAAGTATCAGAATAACCAATAATAGAAGTTAGTGGTGTTTTCAATTCATGAGCTAATAAAGATAAATTCTCCTGGTTAGCAACAACCAACCGTCTAAGTTGTTCAACCGTCAAATTTAACTCATTTTGTACTTGCTTAAGTTCATCCAGACGAGCTTCAACATAACTTTTAAAACAGTAAGCAATTGCCGCATCAACAACCTCATCAATCAGCGACACAGCCCGCAAAATTTCTTCTGGAGTACCTTGTAACAACTCAGCACGAATATTATCACGGATAATAGAACGGAGAAAGTGATATTCCCGTACCACCTCTCTAGGGTCAAAATCTTGTTCTGCTCTGAGCGTACCATGTTGGAAGCTAGCTTCGGTAATGCTATCGATATCACTCTCTTGTGTTTGAGCAAGTACAGTTACCAGAGCTTCTAGAACATCAGAAATGTGATTTTCAACCGCTTGACGACTTAAATGTTCTGTACTTTTAATTTGTTCGTCTTCAATGACCGTATCAACCCACTGCTGAGTAATACTCTCGACTTTGCTAGCAAGCAACTGACTAAAATCTTTCATAAACGACAAGCACGCCAAAACTAACATGTTTTAGCTTCCCCCTGAAAATGCCGAGTTTGCTACTTCCTATCAGTAGATAATTAATTTCTCGAAAGATAGATTTTAGTCATATTGTCATCGCAATGAGAAACAATTCTTTTGTGTCATTGCGTTCACGGAGTGTTCCCTATAGCGGGAATGGAGGAACATTTTTTGTCATTGCGTTCACGGAGTGTTCCCTATAGCGGGAATGGAGGAACGACGAAGCGACCTACTTCTTTTTTGACTTAGCAAAAAAACATAGACTCTTTTAAAGCTAAAAATACGGCAAAATCTTATCTAAATTAGTCCATTTCAATGGACTTAAGCTTTTAGACAGGGAATTTATTCCCTGGCTTTTGGGGCTAAAAATGTAGTTAATACTGTTACTAAATAAAATGAAAAAGGAGGTTGCTTCGTCGTTCCTCCATTCCCGCTATAGGGAACACTCCGTGAACGCAATGACAGAGGAGCGATGGATGACATCTGAAAAATCGTAGCCCCCTCCCCGCGTGCGGGGTAGGGGGTAGGGGGTGGAGTTCCTTTAACCAATCAATAACAACTTTTGAATACGAGGATTTTTCTGTTGAGAACTACGTCCCAAAACAGCCTGCACCAATAACCACCAAGCACTAATAGATAATATCCCTAAATCTAGCATTTGCATCAAACAATTAATATTTTTTTGTTTAAGTGCAACAATCACCCAATGTAACTTCAAATAATTTTTAATATCCTCAAGTTTAGGAATATTCCCAACGTGTTTAGCATCAACAAGAGCATAAATTTTCTCCTTCATCAAAATATTGGTATTCAGTCGTTTTTCTAGAGAAAACTTATGATTATAAGCCCCAGTCCAGATAGTACGATAAGCCAAGCACTGATTAGAAAAAACCGCATCACCAAACTTAACGACTTTAATCCAACAATCGATATCATCGCAGTTAGTATCCAATTGCGAGTCCCAGCCACCAGTCTTCAAGAACACATCTCGACGACAAGCAACCTGTACAGGTGTACCAAAAGGAAGAAGTTCCAGCAACATCCCATAGTGAATATCCGTTTGGGGCACACAAAAAGCTTTCCCTGGACCAAAATGCGGAGTCCGACCCAAAGTCACACCCTTTTCATCGACTTGAGAAGCAACACAAGAAAAAATAACCGCACCCGGACAAAGTGCGATCGCCTCGCTCATTTCTTGCAAACAATTGGGTGCGAGGTAGTCGTCATCATCCAAAAACTTGACCCAATCACCACTGCTAGCTTGGACACCAGCATTTACAGAAGCAGCATGTCCGAAGTTAACTTGATTACGAACATAAACAACACGCTCACCTAGACTTTTAATATACTCACGAGTTTCATCACTAGAACAATCATCAACAACCACCACCTCGGTCGGTACAGTTTGCCCAAAAGCAGACTCTACCGCACGTCGTAATAAATTTAAGCGGTTGTAGGTTGTGATGACGACACTAAATTTCATATAATCCGTCACACCAAGTAGTAAATTGATTTGCTTTCCACAGTAACTACTATTTCAAACCAGCTTTTCCTAAACGTCAAAACTAACTTTTGGCAAAATGACTAGACTAAACTGGATTGGTGCATTTATTATTGATGATCGTGAGTTTTTTTGAAAAACAATGAACGCCCAGGAAATAATCCGCTCGATTGAAGCGGAACAACTAAAATCCAACTTACCCGCCATTTATATAGGCGACACCGTAAAAGTTGGGGTCAAAATCAAAGAAGGCGACAAATTCCGCGTGCAACCGTACGAAGGAGTCGTCATAGCCAAACGTAACGGCGGAATTAACGAAACAATAACAGTTCGTCGTGTATTCCAAGGTGTTGGTGTAGAACGTGTATTCTTGCTCCATTCCCCTCGGATTGACAGCATCAAAGTAATACGTCGCGGTAAAGTAAGACGAGCCAAACTGTTTTACCTACGTCAACGTATCGGTGGAAAAGCGACTCGAATCAAACAACGTTTCGACCGTCCCCTGTAATTTTTTTGGTAAATTATGGGTAAAGGGTTTAGTCAAAAGCGGCATCAGCCGCTCATTTCCACCCCCAGCCCCAAAAAAATTACTAAAAAAAATACAAATCAAGATAAAAAAATACTAAATTGCGCTATACTAAGAAAGTTGAAACGCAATAGCTGAATCGAAGAAAGCTTGTGCGCTCTTAGTTCAGTTGGTAGAACGCAGGTCTCCAAAACCTGATGTCGGGGGTTCAAGTCCTCCAGGGCGCGTAATCAGCAAAACATACAGCCCGGAATAAGTGCAAAAATTGTCAGAAAGACAACAATTGCGCTTTATTTCGGGTATAATAGTTTTATTTGTTGCTTGTAGTCCAAAGATGGTTTTTTTCGCGAACTAGCTAACGCTATAACGAAACTAAAATGCACCATCTAAAAACCACTGACGAGCAACAAAAAATTAAGTGTGACTTTTAACGGAAGCTCATTTGAAGCATTAAAGTAATCGTCAGCCTAAAAATAATTAGTAGCCAACACTTGTATTAAAAAAGGAGATTGCAGACCGTGGCAAAAAAAGCTGAAGCTGAAATAGAAAGTAACAATGGGTTTAATCTTTCAGCCTTCTTTCAATCAATAAAAGAAGAGCTAGACAAAGTAACCTGGCCAACTCGTCAGCAGCTAATAAGCGAATCAGCAGCGGTATTGTTAATGGTTACACTCTCCGCATCCCTGATTTATTTCGTAGATTGGCTGTTTGGTCTGTTATCGCAAGCTCTTTTTGCGACAGGACAAGTTTAAAGACAAGTTTAAACAAATAAACTTCTAAATTTTTTGATTCCTCGATTAGCATTGTTAGAAGCGACCAGCTTTACAGGTGTTGTAATGACTTCTACAACAGATGATACACGTGATGTGGGGTTGCAGTCAGAGGAAGGCGAACAAGCGGGTAATACCCTAGAGAGTCGCTGGTATGCTGTACAGGTAGCCTCTGGATGTGAAAAACGTGTAAAAACCAACTTAGAACAGCGTATTCAAACCTTTGATGTCGCTGATAAAATAGTTCAGGTAGAAATTCCCCATACGCCTGCCGTAAAAATACTCAAAGACGGCAGTCGCAAAAGTACCGAAGAAAAAGTATTTCCGGGGTATGTGCTAGTCAAAATGTTTATGGATGACGACACCTGGCAGGTGGTCAGAAATACTTCTCATGTGATTAACTTTGTGGGAGCGGAACAAAAACGCGGTACAGGAAAAGGTCGCGGTCACGTTAAACCACTACCCCTATCTCACACAGAAGTAGAACGAATCTTTAAACAGGCTAGAGAACAAGAGCCAGTTGTGAAAATTGACATGGCAGCTGGTGATAAGATAATCGTGCTGTCTGGTCCATTCAAAGATTTTGAAGGTGAGGTAATTGAGGTCAGTCCAGAACGGAGTAAACTCAAAGCCTTGCTATCAATATTTGGACGTGATACACCAGTAGAGTTGGAATTCAATCAGGTACAAAAAACCGGCTCATAGAGCTTTTAGGTTGTATTAGTACCTTTGTTCAGATTCAAAGATAAACTTCAGACAAAAAAATGGCGAAGAAAATAGTAGCGGTCATTAAATTGGCCCTAAACGCCGGGAAAGCCAACCCAGCACCGCCAGTAGGCCCAGCTTTGGGTCAACACGGCGTTAACATCATGGCATTTTGTAAAGACTATAACGCCAAAACCTCAGACCAAGTGGGGATGGTGATACCAGTGGAAATTTCGGTATTTGAAGACCGGAGTTTTACATTTGTTCTCAAGACTCCTCCAGCTTCCAAGCTAATAGCCAAAGAAGCCAAAATAGAAAGAGGTTCAGACCAACCCAACAAAAAACAAGTTGGTACTATAACCACAGAACAACTGAGACAAATAGCCCAAACCAAAATGCCAGACCTCAATGCTAACGACATTGACGCAGCAATGAAAATTGTTGCAGGCACAGCGAAGAATATGGGTGTAAAAGTTGTAGATTAGCAATCATAAAAAGCTAATCATGAAAAGGTAAACAGTAAACAAAGGGGGAGAGGATACCTCGTTAACCACCCCAGGAGAGAAAAATGGCAAGAAAATTATCACGGCGTTTGCAAGAACTGCAAAAAAAAGTAGAAGACATGGATTACAGTCCAATAGAAGCATTACAACTTCTAAAAGAGACCGCAACCGCTAAATTTTCCGAAGCAGCAGAAGCGCACATCCGTTTAGGGATAGACCCAAAATATACAGACCAGCAATTAAGAACAACGGTTGTATTGCCTAAAGGAACAGGGCAAACAATACGTGTAGCAGTAATTGCTCGTGGTGAAAAGGTAACAGAAGCAACTAACGCTGGTGCTGATATAGTTGGTTCAGAAGAGCTGATTGACGAAATTCAGAAAGGTAGAATGGACTTTGACAAACTCATTGCTACCCCAGACGTAATGCCCCAAGTAGCCAAACTGGGTAAAATGCTTGGTCCCCGTGGTTTGATGCCATCACCGAAAGGTGGAACCGTAACATTTGATATTGCGAGTGCGATAGCAGAATTCAAAGCAGGTAAATTAGAATTCCGGGCTGACCGTACAGGCATAGTTCATGTTATGTTTGGTAAGGCATCATTTACACCAGAAGATTTATTGGTAAACTTGAAGGCGTTGCAAGAAACAATAGACCGTAATCGTCCTTCTGGAGCCAAAGGTCGTTATTGGCGAACAGTATACGTATCCTCCACAATGGGTCCCTCCATTAAAGTTGATATCAACGCCCTACGCGATTTGAAATTGACTGAAGCAGCTTAAAAACTTAAGCTTAAAAACTTAAAAAGCGAAAAGGCAACAGCCGGAGAAAGCAGGTGCAATTAATATTTATTAATGCTTAATATCCTGCCGAGGTTTACACCCAAATTGCTTAGAGTTCCACCCCCACTCATTTAAGTGTGATAAGGTGTGAGATTTTAGCATTGGGAATATCCTCGAATCCAAACCCTGGCTGTGTAGTAGCCAGGGTTTAATTGTTTTTGTAAGTCAACAGTCAACAGTCAACCGTCAACAGTCAACCGTCAACAGCCAACATTAAAGGAGGTGAAAAAGATGGGTAGAAGTTTAGAAGACAAACAAGCTATAGTAGCTGACCTCAAAGAGACTTTGAGTGACTCAACATTAGCACTTGTAATTGACTATAAAGGACTAACAGTTTCCGAAATTACTAACCTACGACGTAAGTTAATCCCAACAGGAACTGTTTGTAAGGTAACAAAGAATACTCTGATGGGTATTGCCATTAAAGAAGACGAAAAATGGCTACCAATGTCAGACTTATTAAAAGGTTCTTCAGCCTTCTTATTAGTCAAAGAAGACTTTTCAGCTGCAATTAAAGCCTATCAAGAATTCCAAAAAGTCAGCAAGAAGACCGAACTTCGCGGTGGCGTAATGGACGGTAAGCTCCTGAAAGAAGCCGACGTGAAAGCGTTGGGAGACCTACCTTCCAAAGAGCAACTCATGGCACAAATTGCTGGAGCAATCAACGGTGTGGCAACAAAACTTGCCGTTGGTATCAACGAAGTACCTACTTCGCTAGCTCGTGCTTTACAAGCTTACGCTGACAAGGATAAAGATGGCGCTACATCAGAAGCAACTGAAGCAACCGAAGCTGCTGAATAGATAATGGCTAATGATTAATGATTAATGATTAATGATTCAAATTTACAGTCAGCAGTCAGCAGTCAACAGTCAACAACCAACAATCAACAATTCAAATTACAGGAGTTAAATAAATGTCCGCAACAACCGACCAAATTTTAGAACAATTGAAATCTTTGACCCTCTTGGAAGCTGCTGATTTAGTCAAGCAGATTGAAGAAGCTTTCGGCGTTAGCGCTGCTCCTGCGGCTGGTGGAATGATGATGATGCCTGGTGTAATGCCCGGAGCAGCAGCTGAACCTGTTGAAGAAAAGACCGAATTCGACGCAGTTTTAGACTCTGTTCCTGCAGACAAGAAGATTGCAGTTCTCAAGGTCGTACGCGAATTAACCGGTTTGGGCTTGAAAGAAGCGAAAGACTTGGTAGAAGCTGCACCTAAAGCTGTTTTTGAAGCTGTTGCTAAAGAAAAAGCAGAAGATGCTAAGAAACGCATCGAAGAAGCTGGTGGTAAAGTAACCGTCAAATAAGAAGACGAAGACCTAACCACAAGAAAACCCCACCCCCAACCCCCTCCCCGCAAGCGAGGAGGGGGCTACGATTTTTACTTCACTTCCACTAAATTTACTGTAGATTTACTGGAAAGGTATTTTTCGTAGCCCCCTCCCCGTTTACGGGGAGGGGGTTGGGGGTGGGGTTTCTTTGGTTGGGACGAGCCATTTAATTCTTTACTCGTTGTGCGTCATTAACAACCCATCTATTACTTGCAGCATCCCACCTCAAAAACATACGTACAGAGGAAGGGGCGTTTTTGCCATTTTTTAATGCGTATATCAATCTTGCATCAACTGTCACATTGTCCCCACTGGCTTCACGGGAAGTAATTTGACTAACTTGCACTTCTTCTATTTGTCCGGCCCACCAGTCTAAGTAAGAGTCGTAACCTCTGGGGTGAAGCCTTCTATTATTTCGATAATTATTAGAAAGCATACTCCACGCAGTTTGAAAATCTCCTTGATTAAGGTTGCGATAGTAATTTCGCACAAATTGCTCCGCAGAAGATTTTTTAATTGCGGGTGTTTTTTTTGTTGGAGATTCTTCAGTTTTAGGTGTGGGAATCGAAGTCGCAGTTGCTTCGGGGGTATTTTTGATAGGAGGAGGTTCTATTGGTTGCGTTTTAAGGGTATTGTTTTCTAATTTATTTGCAACTGGTGATTTTACTGTCTTCTCGATAGTAGGTTTTGATATTGATTGCTCAGAAGCACTCGGAGTTACCTGTGCTTCTAACTGTCCTTCTGTTCGTACTTCTGGGAATTTTGTGTTTTGTTCGATGTTATCTTCGGTGTTGTTTTTAGTATTATTTTTGGAGATATTGGGTATTGGTGTTTCTTCCGTCGGTACTGCTGTTTGCTCTGGTTCTGGTAGTTTTACCTTAGGGGCTACGGTCGGAGGTATTTTTGATACCGTATCTGTTTCTGCTGGTAAACTTTCCTCAGGTTTTGTAATTGGTGCAATTTGTGAAGGAGAAGCGCTTTGAATTGCCAGTGGTTGTGGTTGTGGTTGTCGCGATAAAGCAAAGCCAATGATAACAGAGGCACTTATCATACCACCAGCAATTAAACTACCTAAAAGAATTCCTTTCTGTCCACTGCCTTGATTTGCTGTTTGATAAGATGTGGGGGCATTTACAGGAACAGTGGGGACAGTATTGTGAATAGTTGCTGGAGGTGGTACTTTTGCACTGGCTGTTGGTGAATTGGCTGTTGGTGCATTGGCTGTTGGTGAATTATAAATCACCGTCGAGGAAGCTGGTTGAATGTCAGTATCCATTCTTGATACGTTCCCAGAAAGCAACGCATCGAACATGTCTTTGGGACTAGTATATCTGTCTCGTGGATGATAGGCTGTTGCTGTATCGATGACCGCTTTGATTGTAGGACTAATATTACGAGCAAATTTGTGCCAAATAATGCTTCCAGCCTGAGAATCTGCTTCTAACTCTTGGGGTTGTTTACCTGTTAAGAGAAAAATTGCAGTCATCCCTAGACTATATATATCACTTGCATAACTTGGTCTACCCATAGCTTGCTCGCTAGACATATATCCAGGTGTGCCAATCACAATGGAATTATTAGTTGCTCCTTGTGAACTAATGGTAGTTCCCATTATTTCTCGCACAGCACCAAAATCAATCAGTACTGGCTTACCATCGCGATAGCGCAAAATAATGTTATCTGGTTTAATGTCGCGGTGAATAATACGTCTGTTGTGTATGTACTCAATTACTGGTAACAAACTCAACAAAATATTTCTAACTGCACTCTCGCTAAATAATCCTTGTTTTTTAACTAGAGTAGTTAATGTATCACCTTCAATCCACTCTTGGACTAAGTAAAATTTACTATCTGACTGGAAATAAGCATACAAGCGGGGTATCTGATTATTATGTTCCCCCAAATCTTCTAAAGTAGCCGCTTCCCGCTGAAACCTTTCTTGCACCAACTCGTAAATCTTGGGATTGTCAATGATGGGCTTGAGTTGTTTAATTACACAACGGCGTCGAGATGGCATTTGGGTATCTTCAGCAAGGAATGTTTCCCCAAACCCACCCCCACCAAGTGTTTGCAAAATTTGATAGCGGTTGTTTAGCAGCATTGGCAGATTTTTTAACGCGGCTTGTTGATGGTATGAACTAGTTGCCAATGTATTGTAACCATTTTTTTCTCTTATCCAACGTAGGTGTGTTACTACCTGTGATTTTTAATTAAAATAATGTTATGCCAGCGAAAGATATTTATCACGAAACCGTCAGGAATGCTCTTATCAAAGATGGATGGACAATTACCCATGACCCATTGCGAATTCGTTTAGCCCGTGGAAAGAATCTTTTTGTTGATTTGGGTGCGGAACGTTTGCTAGGAGCTGAGCGTGGAAGCGAAAAAATAGCTGTTGAGGTCAAAAGTTTCGTTGGAGCTTCCGACATGAGAGGCCTGGAAGAAGCTGTTGGGCAGTTCGTTTTATATCTTAGTTTGCTGAAGCGCTATTATCCAGAATATTATGTTGTACCTGGCTGTAACTGAAAACACTCGAAAGGTTGTGTTTGAAGAAGAAGCAGGAAAAACAATGATTGAAGATGGCATTATTTGTTTACTCACCTTCGACCCAGCACAAGAGGTTATTGTCCGATGGATTCACTAAGCGTGCAATATCGTAATCTTGTCGAAAAAACCCTTAAAGATTATGCCGATTTTCTTGATAATGATGACCAAGTTCAAGTTGAATTGGTATTTGACCGTGAACGCAACCGCTATCTTTTAGTGGAATCTGGCTGGCAAAACGGTTATCGTATTTATGGAACTTTGTTACACATAGACATCGTTGACAACAAGCTGTGGATTCAGCATGATGGGACTGAAGATGGTGTCGCTCACGAGCTATTAGCTGCAGGTATTCCGAAAGAACATATAGTCCTGGGTTTTAAATCTCTTGAGCGAAGACAACATACAGAGTTTGCTATCTCGTAAAATACCTTATTTCTGAAATTACAAAAACTGCTGACGCCAAACCGAAGCCCAGATAAAATCAACAGCAGCACCAACAGCAGCAGCTTCATCCTCAGGACTATCACCCACAAACAAAACTTCAGATGGATAATCATCCAAACTGTCAATCGCCATCTTCAGCATACCCGAACCAGGCTTACGAAAACTATCGTAAACTAACTCATTAGTATTTAAATCAATAAAATTTTGGCGATTAAACACATCAAAATCATAACCATCAGATTTTAAGCAAACCTTATAAAGTAGCATACCCGCATAATCGGGGCAGAAAAAAATATATTTGATTTGAGGAAACAATCGAAGAGTATAAACTTGCTCATCAATAGTATTTTGTAAAGTTTTATAGCCTTTCTCAACACCACCTTGATTAGTGACACCAATGATAGTAAACCCCTGGTCATAATAACTAAAAACAGCTTTATCGGCTCCAGAAATTATTTTTTGGTCAGTAGGACGAGAAATAAATTTTGCTCTACTGGCTGGCTTACGAATAGTACCATCGCAGTCCACAAGTAATAATTTAGTCATACTTCCTTTTACAACTTTATGATTCTATCTAAATAAAAGCCAGCCAGTGACTAAAGTCACTGTCTGAAAGCTAAAGTCCTCTTTAGAGGACTAGAAAATAATATTTTTGGTAGTATATTAAATTTTATAACATATTTTTTTTAATGTATTATTTAGTCCTCTTTTAGAGGACTTTAGCTTTTAGACAGTGACTTTAGTCACTGGCTGTCTGTGGATAAATTGCGCGTAGAGAGCCAATTAATCGCATATCTACATTCATTTATAATCTACCAATTCCCTTAAATAAACCCTCACAAACTCCCGTCAAAAAATCTAAATTCAAAGTCTCAATTTTATCGCTAGGTTTATGATAATTAGGATTCCGCATATTTGCCGTATCAGTCACCATAATTGCCGGATAACCAGCATCCCAAAATGGTGCATGGTCGCTTCGTCTAGTATCCTTAACAATTAAACCTTTATTCGGTACAGGTAAACACTGACTCGACACACCAACCTTACCAATACTGCGACTAATCCTAATTAAATCAAAAAGTGTCTTTAAATTACCAATTAAAGCAATAAAATTACCTTGGCTAGGGTAAAAATACTGTAACGGATGAGGGTACTTTTGCGAACCTGGTGTAGCATCATAATAACCCAACATTTCCAACCCAATCATCAAGCGTAAAGGTTGCTGCTGTTCCTTTAACATCCTTACATAGTCAGTACTTCCCAACAAACCATACTCTTCCATATCGAAAGCCACCAAACGCACTGGATATTTTGCTGGTTCTGTAGCAAACATTCTTGCCAACTCCAGCAAAACTGCTACACCCGTAGCATTATCATCAGCTCCTGGACTCCCCGGCACTGCATCATAATGAGCAGCAATTAAAATTGGTGGCAAACCACTCTTTTCTAAAGCTCCGGATGAGGGTAAATTCAGTATGAGATTTTTATAAGTTTTACCCCCAACTATAAAGGTGTGGATTTCCACACTCCCAAACCGAGAAAATTGTTCATAAATGTATTGCTGGACAAAAAAATGTCCAGCAGATGCTATATATGGGTCTCTTTCTCGTGTTATCAAATGAAGATGACTTTCTAACTGTTGTTTTAAAATCACATGACACACCTGCTCGTACGAACCCTGTTTGACAGTGTATTTCCCAACTGCAAGATACAATAAATCAAGCATTGCATTTAAGCAAATAAATTTATATTTATAAAATCAAGCTAGGAGAAGAGTTAGGCATGGGCAAAGTAGTCGGCATTGACTTAGGTACAACAAACTCAGTTGTTGCCGTCATGGAGGGTGGCAAGCCGGTGGTTATTGCCAATGCAGAAGGAATGCGGACAACCCCCTCCGTGGTTGGCTTTAGCAAAGAAGGTGAAAGAGTCGTCGGACAAATGGCACGACGACAAACTGTCCTTAATCCGCAAAATACTTTTTTCGCTATTAAACGCTTTATTGGGCGTAAATATGGCGAACTTAACCCAGAATCCAAGCGCGTACCTTATACTATCCGTAAAGACGAAGTTGGTAATATTAAAATCGCCTGTCCCCGTTTAGATAAGGCATTTTCTCCCGAAGAAGTTTCCGCGATGATTCTTAAAAAGTTGGCAGATGATGCCAGTCGCTATTTGGGACAACCTGTCACGGGTGCTGTTATTACCGTTCCTGCTTATTTTAACGATTCACAACGCCAAGCAACACGCGACGCAGGTAGAATTGCTGGTTTAGAAGTGTTAAGAATTCTTAACGAACCAACAGCCGCGTCTTTAGCTTATGGTTTGGACAGAGCTAATAGCGAAACTATTTTAGTATTTGATTTAGGTGGCGGTACTTTTGACGTATCAATATTAGATGTAGGCGATGGTATTTTTGAAGTTAAATCTACCAGTGGTGACACCCAACTAGGTGGTAATGACTTTGATAAAAAAATAGTTGATTGGTTAGCAGAAAAATTTGAAGAAGAACACGGTGTAGATTTAAGACGTACCGACCGTCAAGCTTTACAGCGTTTATTGGAAGCAGCCGAAAAAGCCAAAATCGAACTGAGTGCTGTTAGTGTTACAGATATTAACCTCCCATTTATCACCGCAACTGAAGACGGTCCCCAGCATATAGAAACACGTTTAACTCGTTCTGAATTGGAAGCTTTGTGCGACGATTTGCTCTCTCGCATTAGAATACCAGTCAAACGTGCCCTTAAAGATGCGGGTTTACGACCTGATGATATTGATGAGGTGGTGTTAGTCGGTGGTTCGACTCGAATGCCAATGATAAAGCGCTTAGTAGAAGATTTAATTGGTATTGAAGCAAACGAAAACGTCAACCCCGATGAAGTCGTTGCTGTTGGTGCAGCAATTCAAGCAGGGATTTTAGGGGGACAATTTAAAGACGTACTTTTATTGGATGTTACACCCCTTTCTCTCGGTTTGGAAACAATCGGTGGTGTAATGAAAAAGCTTATACCTCGTAACACTACTATCCCCGTACGTCGTTCAGATATATTTTCTACCTCCGAAAATAATCAAAACACCGTAGAAATCAACGTCATCCAAGGGGAACGGGAAATGGCGAGTGATAATAAATCTCTTGGACGTTTCAAATTATATGGTATCCCCCCAGCACCACGCGGCATTCCCCAGGTACAAGTATCATTTGATATAGATGCCAACGGTATTTTACAGGTAACGGCTCTTGATAGAACCACAGGTAGAGAACAAAGTATCACAATTCAAGGTGCTTCTACTCTCAGCGACAGCGAAATTAAGCAAGCCATACAAGACGCAGAAAAATTCGCCGAACAAGACCGAGAACGTAAAGAGAGAGTAGAAAAACGTACCCGTGCCGAAGCGTTAATTTTACAAGCAGAACGACAACTGCGAGAAGTCGCGTTAGATTTTGGTATGGGATTTGCTCGTACCCGTCGTCAAAAAATTGATAATATATCTCGCGAACTTAAAGAAGCTTTACAAGCCGACGATGACCGGGGTATTGACCAATCGTACGCTGACCTGCAAGATGCTTTGTATGAGCTAAGCCGCGAAGTCCGTCAGTACTACGCTGACGACGAAGATGATGATTTGTTGGGTACAATCCGCGACCTGTTTACAGGTGGAGACAAAGAACGCGACCGCGATACCGATTATAGAGACTATGGTAACCGGGACTACGGTAACCGAGACTACGGTAGCAGTAGAGACGACCGTCGAGACTATAGCAGCAATCGAGACTACGGTAGCAGTAGAGACGACCGTCGAGACTACAGCAGCAACCGAGACTACGGTAGCAGTAGAGACGACCGTCGAGACTATAGCAGCAATCGAGATTACGGTAGCGGTAGAGACGACAGCCGTGACTATAACAGCAACCGAGACTATGGAAGCAGCAGAGACGACCGTCGAGACTACGGTAGTACCAAAGACGACTTTGGAAGCCGAGATTATGGAAGCAGCAGAGATGAGCGTAGAGACTCTGGTAGAGGCTACAGCAGCCGAGACAACGACCGAGGAAGCCGCTCTTCATCTGATAGTGGGTCTTCAAAAAGAAATAATCGCCCTAACTACCAGGATAACTGGGATGATGATGACGATGATTGGTTGTAAAAACCCACTCTTAAACTTTATCCCAGCATCTTGTACTGATTAAAAAGCTAAACAGATGAATTGGGATTCGGATTTGGTGGGTAGTAATTTGTAATTAATAATAGCTAATAGCTAATTGGTAATGGCTAATGGGTAATAGCTAATTCTCAATTGTATTTGTACTTACATTCACCAATTCCCAATTACCAATTACCAATTACCAATTACCCATTACCTCTGTTTTAAAAATCTAAAATCTAAACTTAAACAATCAGCTATGCCTAATTTGCAAAATTTTCGCGATTATTACGAAATTTTAGGAGTACCTAAAGAAGCTACCAACGAGGACATTAAAAAGAATTTTCGTAAATTAGCCCGACAATACCATCCCGATGTCAATCCTGATAATAAAGCTGCTGAGGAAAAATTTAAGGATATTAGTGAAGCTTATGATATCCTTTCTGACACTGCCAAACGTGCTCAGTATGACCAGTTTAGCCGTTATTGGAAACAAAAAGGCTTCAGTGGTGGCAAACAAGCAGCACGCAGCAAACCTTGGTCTGGAGATAATCGCAGTAACGGTCGCTCTCAAGATGTAGACCCTAGTCAGTACGGTAGTTTCGACGACTTTATAAATCAAGTTATTGGTGTCAAAAACAGTAAAGATAAAAATACTAATAACAGTAATGCTTCCAATAACGACCCCTTCCGCAACACTAGCAGAAGAGTAGAATATACACCACCACCCCGCGCTGCATCCCGTCGCGATATCGAAGCCAGATTAACAATTCCTTTAGAAAAAGCATACCTCGGTGGTGTAGAACGTATCCGTTTAGAAGACGGACGTTTATTAGAAGTAAATATGCCCCCTGGAATGGTCACAGGTCAAACTGTACGTTTGCGAAACGAAGGCATAAATGGTGGTGATTTGTTCTTAAAAATTACCGTTCAACCTCATTCACTTTTTAAGATAGAAGGTAACGATATTTATTGCCAGGTACCTGTTACCCCCACCGAAGCTGTTTTAGGTGGACAAGTCGAAGCTCCTACCCTCGATGGACTAGTAAAAATGAACCTCCCCTCAGGAGTCAGGTCTGGTCAAAGATTACGCCTTACAGGTAAAGGCTATCCCGTTGAAGGAGGTAAACGCGGTGACCAATTTGTAGAGATTCAAGTAGTTACACCCAAAAATTTAACGTCCGAAGAACGCGAATTATACGAAAAACTACGTCAAATTGAAACCTTTAAACCTCGTGCTGACTTTCTCGGAAAAGGCTAAACAGACCACGAACTATAACTAGATAAAACCCCTAAACCAATTAAATAGTATTCAATACTACCAGTATTTATCATTGACTATACCATTTTGATTGTCAACGTCACCCGTAACCCATTGTAGAGACGCGATTTATCGCGTCTAAATTCCGCGTCTAAATTCCGCGTCTAAATTCCGCGTCTAAATTCCGCGTCTAAATTCCGCGTCTAAATTCCACGTCTAAATTCCATACGGGTAGTGTATAAAATATTAATTAACCTTTGTAAAACATAAATTTTCATTGTAGATATTACATATACCAACTGTAGAGACGCGATTAATCGCGTCTCTACAATTCATGTGTGACAATATTAAAAAAACTGCAAAGTCAACCAACATAGCCGTGAATAGAAACGGGGAAATGGAACAGAGTCGCGAACGTAGTTATTATGAGTTGCTGGGGTTACATCCTTGGGTCTCACCAATCGAAATCCGTCGCGCTTATCGCGAACTTAGCAAACGCTACCACCCAGACACAACCGAATTGCCAGCTGCGATCGCCACGGTAAAATTCCAGAAAATCAACGAAGCCTACGCCACCCTTAGCAGTCCAGAACGTAGATTATCCTACGATTTAAGCATAGGGTATTCTAGATTTGGGGTAATTCAAGCTCCCTCCGACTTAAATATTCCCAGCAAAGACTATTCTTACGATTATTCAAAATCAGCATACCTAGACCCTAGCGACCGACCATTATCATCTGGCGAAATTTTTGCACTATTCCTCATGGGTTTATCCCTTCTAGGATGCCTATTGCTGGCAATATTTATAGGCTTAACCCGTCAAGGTGCGGCTTAACTGCTAACTGCTAACCGGTAACTGGTAACCATATATTACCCATTACCCATTACCCATTACCCATTACCCATTACCCATACACATTACCCATTACCCAAAAAATATGAGCTTTGTTTCATCAGATACACCGTTATACAATCATCCTTTACCACAAATCGAGCAGTGGTTAACAAACCAAGGCTGTGAGCAAGATGAAAAAGAACTACATTGTTGGCGTATTTCGCGCTCAAGCTGGGAAGCAGAACTGTGGCTAGATATAGAGCAAATCGTAGTCCGATATATTAACGCAGGAGAAAACGGACAAGACGTTCTACGCTCATTCAAATATTCCCTCAGCAGACGAGACATTGAACAAGCAGTATTTTCGGGACCTTGGACTTTAGAGGAGAAAACAATTCGCAGTTCGCAGTAAGCCAAAGCGCCACGCTTATAGAACGCAATTCGCAATTAATAATAGGCAATTAATTGTTTAATTAATTGCTTCACTATATCTTCCGCTTAAATTTTGACAAATACCCAAATTAGAGACGCGATAAATTAGAGACGCGATAAATTAGAGACGCGATAAATTAGAGACGCGATAAATTAGAGACGCGATAAATTAGAGACGCGATAAATTAGAGACGCGATAAATTAGAGACGCGATAAATTAGAGACGCGATAAATCGCGTCTCTACTGGCTTCCGGTGAAATGGTATTACAATTGCGAATTGCTCCTTACACTTTGCCAAAGCGACGTTCCCGTTGCTGATAAGCACGTAAAGCCCGATGGAATTCGTTACGGTCAAAGTCTGGCCACAAAGTGTCTGTAATATAAATTTCTGAATAAGCTATCTGCCACAGCAGGAAATTACTGATACGCATTTCTCCACTGGTGCGAATTAATAAATCTGGGTCGCAAATTCCTACGGTGTAAAGGTGTTTCTCAAATACTGATTCGTCAATATCATCTGGCTGTAATAAACCCTGTTGAACTTTCTCTGCTATTGCTCGACAGGCATGTATAATCTCTAACCTACCACCATAATTAGTAGCGACAGTAAATTTTATACCTTTATTCTCTTTAGTTTTTTCGGTTGCATGAGTAATTTCTTCTTGCAGCACCAACGGTAATGCTTCTAAATTACCGACAAATCGAATTTGAACATCTTCCTGCATCATTTCTCGCAATTCCTGGCGCAGAACGTGCTTAAATAAGCTCATCAAAAATTCAACTTCTTCTTCGGGTCGTTTCCAGTTTTCTGTTGAAAATGCATAAGCTGTTAATGCCCCCACACCCCAATCTCTACAAGTCCGAAGCAAATTTCTCAGTGAGTCAACCCCTCGCTTGTGACCCATAATTCTAGGTAGACCTTGACTTTTGGCCCACCTACCATTGCCGTCCATAATTACTGCCACATGTTTAGGCAATAACTCTCGTTCTAAATCGGAGGGTAAATATTCCAGTTCTGTTTGTTGTACTGTCATTTTTTATTTCGCGGGGCGGTCGATGTGAATCTGAGCAAACGTGAAACCAGTGTTAGTGTTTTATTACTAACCTGACGACCCAAACTTATCAAACCAGTCGGAACAGCCTCCCGGTCTACAGTTGGGGACAAGCGAGCTTCCAATAACTCTTTAAGCTTCGTGATAGTCAGTGGTCTATTTAAGGTTCCCTTTTCTGCTAAGGAAATTGAACCCGTTTCTTCTGATACAACAACACAAATACAATTTTCGACCCGCTCAGTAATACCCATTGCCGCTCGGTGTCTTGTACCTAACTGGCGCGAGGCTGTGCGTCCCGAAAGTGGTAAAATTATACCTGAAGCAACAATCCTAGAACCACGTAATAATGTAGCACCGTCGTGTAAAAGTGTCTTCGGCTGAAAAATTGTTTGTATCAATTCTTTCGATACCTCCGCATTCAGCTTGACTCCTGGAACAGAGAAATCGCGCTCATCAATGGGACTAGCCGTTTCCAAAATCAGTAAAGCCCCAATCCGGTTTTTCGATAGTTCTTTAGCTGCTTCGACTATTTCATCAATCACGCTATCTGACTTGGGAAGTGTTAATCGGTCGCTACGAAGCAACTGCCGAAATTCACCACGTCCCAATTGTTCCAGCAAACGACGAAACTCTGACTGGAGAGCAACAGCCATTGCTACAGCACAACCAATTACCAACTTTTCGAGGACAAAATTGAGTAATTGTAGCTGCAATCTAGCACTGACTGCACTAGCTAGCATCAAAATAATAAATCCTCGTACCATCCACAGTGTGCGACGCTCGTTAATGATGACAAGTATTACGTAAGTCAGTACTAACACTAACAAAACATCCAGAGTCCCAAGCAGCAAGGACTGCGACCACCCCAGGTTTGTCAGCCACTGCTTCCACCAATCTCCCATGACATCTGGATTACCCTTTATATTTTGAAAATTTAGAAAATATGAACTATCGATAATAAGTGATAATTAATCAGTAATTGATTATAGATTCTTATCATTAGTGAGAGTCTATAGTCTACAGGCAAAATTTAAAATTAATCCTTAGACTTAGAAATTTAAGAGTTTAAATTTTGGATTAAAGATTTTAAATTTTAGATTAAGAATTATTAAATTTGTTTTTTACAGAGCTTTTTAACCGGGGAACAAATCCAAAATCTAAAATCCAAAATCCAAAATCTAAAATCCAAAATCAAAATCCAAAATTTACATCCCTATTGACTAACCTTATGGGTTAATCGTTCCGGTAGGCAATCCTGTCTGACTAAATCTTGGTAGGTTTCCCGACGCAAAATCAAATTTGCTTCACCGTTTGCGACTAAAACCGCAGCGGGACGAGATAAGCGATTGTAATTGGATGACATGCTGTAATTGTATGCACCCGTTGCCATCACCACCAAAATATCACCTGTTTCAGTTTTTGGTAGTTGGGCATTTTTAATCAAAATATCCCCAGACTCACAATGTTTACCAGCGATTGTGACAGTTTCCGTCATTGGAGCCGACATTTTATTAGCAACGACAGTGCGATAAACTGACTGGTAAGTTATTGGACGGGGGTTATCTGACATCCCTCCATCAATTGATACATAAGTACGAATATCAGGTATTTTCTTTGCCGAACCAATTGTATAAGCAGTGACACAAGAATTGGCGACTAAAGAGCGACCAGGTTCGCAAATTAACTTGGGTAAAGGTAAGTTTTGACCTGCACAAGCTTCTTGAATTACTTCACAAATAGGCTTTACCCACTCCTCAATGCTTGGTGGGTCATCAGATTCTGTATAACAAATTCCTAAACCACCACCAACATTTAACTCAGTCAGATTTAAACCATAACTTGCAGCTTTTTCTAACCACTGCACCATCACCCCAGCTAAATCTCGGTGAGGTTGTCGTTCAAAAATTTGCGAACCGATATGAGCATGTACACCTACACAATTAATAGCTGATTGCTTGCTCACAAAAGCAAACAGCTCGTCTAAATCTCCTGGGTCAAACCCAAATTTACTATCCAAATGACCAGTGCGGATATACTCATGAGTATGACACTCAATACCGGGAGTTAAACGGAGCATAATGCGGGGGTGTGAGGCAGAGTGCAGACTCTTAACGATATCTACCAGAGTACGCAACTCATTCCAGTTATCCACCACAATAGTACAATCCGACTCAATGGCGTAAACGAGTTCTTCAATTGACTTATTATTACCGTGGAAATAAATTTTATCAGAAGCCACCCCAGCAGTCAGAGCAGTGTAGAGTTCGCCTCCTGATACGACATCAATTCCCAAACCTTCCGAAGCGACAATAGCGCAAACAGCTAAACAGCTCCAAGCTTTGGAAGCATAAATTACCTGAGATTCGCCCTTATAATAATGCTTAAAGCTATCTCGGTATTGGCGACAAGCAGTTCTTAAAGTTTCCTCATCGACTATGTACAAAGGTGAGCCGAACTGTTGTACTAAAGTTTTGACATCACAACCACCAATCACCAAACAGTCTTTACTATTAACTGTGGAAGTTAAAGGTAAAAGTTGCTGGTTAGGTGAAAGAGCAGCTTCTTTGCTGATTTTGGGCAAATATTGATTACCAGAATATTGAACCTCTGGTGGGTGAGTAGATACCATAACTAAAAGATTTGTCCTTGGTTTATATTAAGAGCGTAATCACACTAATGTAAGCCCTGAGCCAGCTTAAATTAGTACACATTTAACTGGAAAAAGACTTAAACCCGTTTTTAACGAGTTTCAGCTAAGCTTTGAACTTTTAGCCAGAAACTTATTTCTTGGCTTAGGAACTGCGTAACTATTAATCCCAATCTTCAGTTTACGCTTGGGACTACACATAACCAACTACTGCAATTGCAATTGATTTTAGAACTTAAGCCACTGACTAGCGATGATTTAAGCTCAGTGCTAGAAATCGACAAAGCCTGCTTTGGGGGTCTATGGACGTTGTCCGGTTACCAACGGGAAATCGACAGTCCAAACAGCGACTTAATTGGTATGTTCTCGACCCAACCAGCAGCGAAGCTATTGGGAATAGGTTGCTTTTGGTCAATTTTGGAAGAAGCGCATATCACCTTAGTAGCAGTCCATCCCCAATACCAGCGTCAAGGTTTCGGACAGGTCTTAGTTTATTCCTTGCTTGTGACTGCGATGCGACGAGGTTTGGAACGAGCGACTCTCGAAGTACGAGCTTCCAATCAGACAGCAATCTCTTTATATCAAAAATTTGGCTTTAAAACAGCTGGACGTAGACGACGTTACTACCAAGACAATGACGAAGACGCATTAATTCTTTGGCTATCCGGTTTACAATCTCCTCAAATTCAAGAAAATTTGACAAATTGGCAACAAAATATGACACAACGTCTGTTAAAGTCTGGTATGTGGTTGAAGGTTGATGCTTGACTGCTGACTGCTGACTGCTGAGTGTTGACGTGAATATTTTTATCGATAAATATTTTTAATCGAAAAGCAAATTTACATTTGAATAAAATAATTAAATGTTGAATGCTTAACAAAAACTTGACGATTAAAAATATATATGGTAAATAGATTCTTTGGGTTTATTCTGTGAAATTATTAAACTCAATCTGCTGTTGTTTAGGTCAAACTGAAGAATGGCAGCACATTCTAGCTCCTAAACACAATTTTCTTTTGTTAACGAATTGAAAAAAATAAATATCTATAGATAACCCATTCGGGCTACGTCGTTTTAATGTCTTTATCTTTGATACAGACATCGTTTCGATAATGCTGTGCTAAAATCAGCTTACCGGCACGACGCAGGTGGATGGGAAACTTGTCATATGTTTGAACGCTTCACAGAAAAAGCCATTAAGGTCATCATGTTGGCCCAAGAAGAGGCACGCCGTCTTGGTCACAACTTCGTAGGCACTGAACAAATCCTCTTGGGTTTGATTGGAGAAGGTACCGGCGTGGCGGCAAAAGTGCTGAAATCCATGGGCGTCAACCTCAAAGACGCTCGGATTGAGGTTGAGAAGATTATCGGCCGGGGTTCTGGCTTTGTTGCCGTGGAAATTCCGTTTACGCCACGGGCAAAGCGGGTTCTGGAGCTTTCCTTGGAAGAAGCACGCCAGTTGGGGCACAACTATATTGGCACCGAGCATCTGCTATTGGGCTTAATCCGAGAAGGGGAAGGTGTCGCAGCTAGAGTTCTCGAGAACCTAGGTGTAGACCTTTCTAAAGTCAGAACCCAAGTAATCCGGATGTTAGGAGAAACGGCTGAGGTTTCACCAGGTGGTTCTTCGAGTCGTACCAAAACGCCTACTTTGGACGAATTTGGCTCGAATTTAACCCAGATGGCAGCCGACGGAAAGCTCGACCCCGTGGTTGGACGCGCTAAAGAAATTGAGCGAGTAATCCAAATTCTGGGCCGTCGTACCAAAAATAACCCAGTACTAATTGGGGAACCTGGTGTAGGTAAAACCGCGATAGCAGAAGGTCTGGCTCAACGCATTGCTACCAAAGATGTCCCCGACATTTTGGAAGATAAGCGCGTTGTTACCCTCGATATCGGTTTGCTAGTCGCAGGAACCAAGTACCGAGGTGAATTTGAAGAACGCCTCAAGAAAATCATGGACGAAATTCGTCAAGCGGGAAATGTAGTTCTCGTAATTGACGAAGTACATACCTTGATTGGTGCAGGTGCTGCAGAGGGTGCTATTGACGCAGCCAATATTCTTAAACCCGCTTTAGCAAGGGGTGAATTGCAATGTATTGGTGCTACAACCCTTGATGAATACCGCAAGCACATCGAACGCGATGCAGCCTTGGAACGTCGTTTTCAACCAGTAATGGTTGGTGAACCTTCTGTAGATGACACAATCGAGATTCTACACGGCTTGCGCGACCGTTACGAGCAGCATCATAAACTTAAATATACTGATGAAGCATTAATTGCGGCAGCGAAGTTGTCTGACCGTTACATCAGCGACCGTTATTTACCAGACAAAGCAATCGACTTAATTGACGAAGCTGGTAGCCGCGTACGTTTAATTAACTCCCAATTGCCCCCTGCAGCCAAAGAGTTAGATAAAGAACTACGTCAAATTTTGAAAGAAAAAGATGACGCTGTACGCTCGCAAGACTTTGACCGTGCGGGTGAATTGCGCGACCGCGAAATGGAAATTAAAACCCAAATTCGCACAATCGCACAAAGCAAAGGTTCTACTGGTGGAGACGAACCATTAGTGACCGAAGAAGACATTGCTCACATTGTCGCTTCTTGGACAGGAGTTCCGGTAAACAAACTTACCGAATCCGAATCCGAGAAGTTGCTGCACATGGAAGATACGCTGCATCAACGCCTAATCGGTCAAGAAGAAGCAGTAAAAGCCGTTTCCCGTGCAATTCGTCGCGCTCGCGTTGGCTTGAAAAACCCCAACCGACCTATTGCTAGCTTCATCTTCTCCGGGCCTACTGGTGTAGGTAAAACCGAGTTGACAAAAGCCTTAGCAGCATACTTCTTCGGTTCAGAGGAAGCGATGATTAGGCTCGATATGTCCGAGTACATGGAGCGTCACACCGTATCCAAATTGATTGGTTCACCTCCAGGTTATGTTGGATACAACGAAGGTGGTCAGCTAACAGAAGCAGTACGCCGCAGACCTTACACCGTGGTGCTATTCGACGAAATCGAAAAAGCACACCCCGATGTGTTTAATATGCTGCTACAAATTCTGGAAGATGGACGTCTGACAGATGCTAAGGGTAGAACGGTGGACTTTAAGAACACCTTAATTATTCTCACCTCTAACATCGGTTCCAAGGTAATTGAAAAAGGTGGTGGCGGTATCGGCTTCGAGTTTGCTGAAGATGCTAGCGAATCTCAGTACAATCGTATTAAAATGCTGGTTAACGAAGAACTCAAGAACTACTTCCGTCCAGAGTTCCTCAACCGTCTCGACGAAATCATCGTCTTCCGTCAATTGAACAAGGAAGAGGTGAAACAAATCGCCGATATTATGCTCAAGGAAGTATCGGGTCGTTTGAGCGAAAAAGGCATTATTTTAGAAACTACAGAACGTTTCAAAGAGCGCCTTATTCAAGAAGGTTACAACCCAAGCTACGGTGCAAGACCTTTACGTCGAGCAATTATGCGCTTGTTGGAAGATAGCCTCGCCGAAGAATTACTGTCTAGTCGCATCAAAGAAGGCGATACCGCTATAGTTGATGTTGATGAAAATGGTGCAGTTAAGGTTAGTGGCGAACAGCGTAGGGAATTGTTACCTCAAGGTGTTGAGTCATAGCAATTTCACTGTAGCAATTTTAGATTTGGGATTTTAGGTAGGTCGGTTTGAATAATCGATTTAAATCAAAAATTCAAAATTAAAAACGGTAGAGGTTTTATATCCTCTGCCGTTTTTTATTTTCCAAAAAAAATAAAGCTTAATTAGTACTGAAAGCCAGCGATTAAAATCGCTGTCTAAAAGCTGAAGTCCTCTAAAAGAGGACTACTAATGTATCAAAAACAAATATTTTACAAAATTTAAAATACTCCTTAAAATCTTATTTCTTCCTAGTCCTATGACGAGGACTTTAGCTTTCAGACAGTGACTTTAGTCACTGGCTGGCTTGTGGTATAGATGACACTTAATGTTTTATTTATAAACACCCTCTAAGCCAGAATAATAGCCTCTGCATAAAAAAAGCCTACAGGTATCTAGCATTACCTGTAGACCATTTTGCTTTTCAGGAGGAATAAGCAAATCTGAATATTGATTATTAAAGGCTGATTGTTAAAAGCTGACTTTATAATTATTTCTGGTTAGATTAATATTGCGAAGTGCGGCTCGAGTTGTTTATAAGTTTGTTTCACCAATCTTCACCTATCAATAGTCTACTCCGTAATTATTCAAAACAAGGTCTTAAATTATACACTTAATTATTATTTTATTTATACTTGCTCCTATCTTTCCAGCACTTTTGAGATGTGATATACGTATTAGTGCTAATTAAACACCTATCTTAAGAATTATTCCCGTTCAAGAATATAGCTTAAGCCTGAAAATAATCAAGGTAATTGTTCCACTTTTTTAACTGGCTGAAAACTTCTATGACTCATCAGAAAAGCGATATTAAGCAAAAGTCTGACTCCTCCTCTGGATGGCGTGCTTGGCGAGAAAATATTATTTTAGTCGCTATTGCCCTATGTTTAGCATTTTTGATTCGGACTTTTATTGCTGAACCCCGCTACATCCCCTCAGAGTCGATGGTTCCAACATTGCACACAGGCGATCGCCTAGTAGTGGAAAAAATATCTTACCGTCTTCACCCACCAAAATTTGGTGACATCGTAGTATTCCAGCCACCCCAGCAGTTGCAAAACCAGGGATATGCGAAAGACCAAGCGTTTATTAAGCGCATTATCGCAAGAGCTGGTGAAGAAGTTAGTATAGCGGATGGAATTGTTTATCTTAACGGTAAACCCCTTCAGGAAACCTATATTGCAGAACCCCCCGCAAGACCATACCCAGATAAACAAGATACAACAGCATGTCAACAAGTAAAAGTACCAGCAAACGAATTCTTTGTCTTAGGAGATAACCGTAACGACAGCCGAGATTCTCGTTACTGGTGCTTTTTACCACAAGAAAATATTATTGGTCGCGCAGTGTTTCGCTTCTGGCCACTCGACCGATTTGGCTTAATATAAATCTCTGAATATAAATCCCTGAACTAAAGTTCGGGGTCTACCAAACTCAAAGCTTTAAATAGTACATTAACTGAGCCACAACGTCAGTACTAAGATTCAAGCGTTTCTGAAAATCAGCCAAACTGCGAAAAGAGCCAAAAGCTTCGCGGTTTTGCACTATTACTTGAGCTAAATCAATATCAATAAAAGGTATTTTTAATAAACTTTCAACAGATGCCGTATTTGGGTTAACTAACTCTGCTGGATTCTCCAAAGATTCATCATCATAATAAACAAAATGCAAAATCGGCTGTAATGGTAAAAGCCTTTGTACAGGTATACTTAAAGCAGCGGCAATATCCTCAATGCAGTAAAACTTTACACCAGCACAAGTAAGCTCAACAAGACTACGAGCTTGATGTATAGACAAACCAGGTAGCCGTAACCAGTCGTCAACCATCGCATTATTAGGGTTAATTTGGATACCTAATTGTACAGCCAATAAAATTTCTTCCCCCGTTTGGAATCGATAATAAGGGTCTTTAAGCAGCTTAAAACGCAACTGCTGCAATTTAGGGTTAAAACGCCAATTTTGTATCATAACGGGGGAGTGGGGAGTGAAAAACACTTAACCGTCAACAGTCAACCGTCAACAGTCAACCGTCAACATTAAGAAATATTATCCAGTAACGCACGACGTTTTTGTTCAAATTCATACTCAGAAATCAAACCATCTTGACGTAGCTTATCCAACTCACGCAAAGCATCAGCCAAAGCTCCCACACCAGCAGCTTGATTCTGTAAATTTCTGGCAGTCATCTTACCCTTATTAAAATTGCGGTCAAATATTTGGTCATCTTGAGCTAAATACCATACCCCCTCAATCGCACAAGCGACCTTAGGAATTGGTGTCCAAGAGAGTAACAGGTACAAAAACCCCCATAAGGGTTGCCCCATATAAAACTTATGCAGTCCAGAAATCGGCGTTAGTGTGCCGGCAAAAGCTAAAATCGCGGCAATACTTCGGCTTTTTCGCGTATTTAACATATTATTAACAAACTTACCACAAGCAAAACTAAAAAAATAAATAATATTAAGGCACAAAGAAAGATATTAACTCAAATTGGCCAAACCGTAGCATGGGTTCTCAAACGATTGTAAGATAAAAATAAAGGTACCAATATGAAAAAGCAGAGTATAACTACTCAGTAAAGTATAAGAAAATGGGATTCTTTGACTCAGAAATAGTTCAGCAAGAAGCGAAACAGCTGTTTGAAGATTATCAAGCGCTGATAAAACTCGGTCAAGGCTACGGAAAATTTGACCGAGAAGGGAAAAAAATGTTTATTGAGCAAATGGAAGCGATGATGGAACGCTACGGCGTTTTCGTGAAGCGTTTCGAGTTATCAGAAGATTTTATGGCACAAATGACAATGGAACAACTCAAAACCCAACTAGGGCAATTTGGAGTTACTCCACAACAAATGCTAGAGCAGATGCGTCTGACCTTAGAAAGAATGAAATCCGAACTGGACAAGCAGCCTTAAAGCAATTCGCAGTTCGCAGTTCGCAATTCGCAATTAAGAATTAATAAATATTGAAATCAATATTACAATTCTTAACTATTTAATTGTTAACTAATTGCGAATTGCGAATTGCGAATTGTTTAGTTTGCTTTTGGACGACGGAATTGAGAAGGAGACTTAAAGTTTTCTGCGGGTGTGTTTTGTAAGGCTTGCTGCATGAAGCTACGCCAGATTGGTGCGACCATTGTACCTCCAGTTGCACCACCTCTTAGAGTTTTGTTGTCGTCTCTTCCAACCCAAACAGCAGTTGTCAACTGAGGTACAGTTCCCACAAACCAAATATCTTTTTCGGATGATGTGGTTCCTGTCTTACCAGCGGCAGGTCGTCCGATGGCTGCATTTTTACCAGTACCTTCCGTAATTACCGAGCGCATAATATCAATTGTGGCTGCAGAAGCCCAAGAATCTAATACCAGCTGAGGCTTCGGCGTATTATCCAACAATGTATTGCCACTGCTATCGGTAACACGGACAATGAGTGTTGTGGGTGACTGCCAACCATAATTGGCAATGGTGGCATAAGCTCCAGCCATTTCCAATGGTGTGACACCAATAGCACCTAATGGCAATGAGGTAACAGGCTCCATAGGACTCATAATACCCAAAGTGCGACAAGTTTCGACAACTTTGTTCATCCCCACTGTTTTACCAATTTTAATTACGGGGATGTTGCGTGACTGAGCTAAAGCATATCTAACTGACATCGCTCCTCCAAAACCACCATCGTAGTTACGGGGTCTGTACCAACCATCACCATCACGATAGCTGACCGGAGAATCTACGACCGTAGAATCAGGGGAGAATTTACCACTGGCAAACCCTGCATAATAAACGAAGGGCTTAAATGCTGAACCTGGTTGACGTAATGCCTGAGTTGCACGGTTAAATTCACTGGTTTTCGGGTCTACACCACCTACCAGTGCTTTCACGAAATGAGTTCTTGGGTCTACTGCAGCTAAAGCAATTTGGTTTTTATACAATCCTTGACCGAGTAATCTTTGATGCCATCTTCTAACAAGGGCTTCAGCATCTTCTTGGAACTTGGTATCAATGGTTGTTTGGACACGCATCCCACCTCTTAATAAAGCATCTCGTCCAAATTTCTTAGCTAACTCGTGGGATACAGCGTTACTAACGTAAGGCAAAGCACTACCTTGGAAGGAGCGAATTTTACCAAGTGTAATTTTTTCGTTGAGCGCATCGTCATGCTCTTTTTGTGTAATCCAATTCAAACTTAGCATTCGTCCCAAAACTTCTTTTTGTTGAAATTTTGCGTTCTTCATGCTTCTGAAGGGGCTGTAATCTTCAGGTGCTTGAATTAAACCAGCCATCATCGCCGATTCACCTAAGGTTAAATTCTCGGCATTTTTGTTAAAATAAGTACGAGCTGCAGTTTGCACACCATAATTGTTGTGACCCCAATATACTTGATTGAGGTACATTTCTAAAATTTCGTCTTTTTCAATAACTTGTTCTAAACGAATAGCTAAGACAGCCTCAGCAATTTTTCTGGTAAAGTCACGACGACGGGACAGAAATAGGTTTTTTACAAGTTGCATCGTGACGGTAGAACCACCCTCACGTACCCCTCCAGACTTCCAGTTGGAGAGTACAGCACGTCCTACACCCTTGGGGTTAATGCCGTGGTGGAAATAAAAATCAGCGTCTTCACTTGCTAGTACCGCTCGTTTTAGCTGAGGAGATATTCTATCGAGAGGTACAACTTCGCGGTTTGCTTCCCCGTGGATACTGGCTAATAGTTTGCCTTTTATGTCATAAATATAGGTCGTTTCTGAGGGGAAAAAATTGCGTAACTGCCTAACATCAGGTAAATTGCGGAAGCTGACCGCTAACCCAACCAATCCTCCCGCAATTGCTGAGCTTGAGAGCATGGTAGCAGCAAGCAAAGTACCGCCTGTAACCTGACCTACCCCTTTGACAAATTCAAAGCCAGAGGAGGGCTGGGCGCCTGATGGCTTATCTTCAAAAGTCCTTGATGACACGGTTGTTTCACTTCCTCACTTATAAAGATTAACTGTAAAGGATTAGATGCAGCAATGCGGTTAATTTTTTGTAATCATAGTTGTTTATTACAATAGCTTTGAAACCGTTCAATAGTGAATAGCATAACTAACAGTCAATTTCCTAGTATGGCGCAAAATTCTTCTTGGCTACGCCGTGGGGTAGTAGAAATTTTCCCACATTCAACCGCCGAAGAAAGTCAAGTAGAAAACCTAGATTATATTTTACAAACCGTGGAACGTCCTTTGCGGGTAAAATTGGGTATAGACCCTACAGGAACTGATATCCATTTAGGTCATAGCATACCAGTACGGAAACTGCGAGCGTTTCAGGATGCGGGTCATACAGCGGTACTAATTATTGGTGATTTTACCGCTCGTATCGGTGACCCTACTGGTAAATCTGAAGTACGTCGCCAACTGACCGAAGCAGAAGTTAAACAAAATGCCCAAACTTACCTTGACCAAATGCGTCCTATTTTGGATTTTGACACACCTGGTCGCTTAGAGGTACGTTATAACTCGGAATGGCTTTCCCAATTAGATTTAGGAAAGATTTTAGATTTGCTTTCCACTATGACTGTGGGACAAATGTTAGAGAAAGAAGGCTTCGACCTCCGGTTTAAAAAGCAATCTCCAATCTTTATTCATGAGTTTTTGTATCCTTTAATGCAGGGCTACGATTCCGTAGCCATAGATGCTGATGTTGAATTAGGTGGTACTGACCAAAAATTTAACATAGCTGTGGGTCGAGATTTACAACGCCATTTTGGAAAGAAACCACAATTTGGTTTATTGTTACCAATTTTAATTGGAACAGACGGCGTGCAAAAAATGTCCAAATCCCTCGGTAATTATATTGGACTAAACGAAGACCCTTTCAACAAATATCAAAAATTGCAGGCTGTCCCCGATAACTTGTTACCGCAATATTTTGAGTTGTTAACCAATTTAGATTTAGATAAATTGCCCCAAAATCCTCGCAAGCAACAGAAATTATTAGCTTGGGAAGTAGTAAAGCAATATCACGGGGAAATAGCCGCATCAGAAGCCCAAAAAGCTGCAGATTCTGGTGGAGAAGCAGGTTCTATTCCGGAATTTTCTTTAAATGCGGTGCAGTTTCCCGTGAAATTATTCAAAATTCTTGCCGACAGCGGTTTATGCAAAAGTAGCTCTGAAGGTAGACGTAAAATTCAAGAAAATGGAGTAAAGATAGATGGCGAGCGCGTCAGCGAGGTAGATATAACATTCAACCAAGCAAGTGAATTAAACGGACGAATTTTGCAGGTTGGGAAAAATAAATTTGTAAGATTGGTTGACGGTTGACGGTTGACGGTTGACGGTTGACGGTTGACTGTTGACGGTTGACGGTTGACGGTTGACTGTTGACGGTTGACAGTTGACGGTTGACGGTTGACAAAAATACAGCTATCAGTAGAGACGCGATTAATCGCGTCTCTACTGATATTCATGGCCAGCACTATTAAAATAAAATGCAATTCACAGTCAACAGTCAACAGTCAACAGTCACCAGTCAACAGTCACCAGTCAACCAATGGACAAAATTATCGTTCCTTTAGATGTACCTGAATTAGAAGCAGCAATCGCTCTAGTGGAAAAACTCCCAGAAGTAACTTTTTGGAAGGTAGGTTTGGAGTTATTCACAAGCTGCGGGCCAGTAATTTTAGAGGAATTAAAATCGCGTAATAAAAAAATTTTCTTAGATTTAAAGTTTAATGATATCCCCAACACTGTCGCAGGTGCTTGTCGTGCTGCCTCACGTTATGGTGTAGATTTATTAACTATTCATGCGACTGCTGGGAAAGAAGCCCTGAAAGCTGCTGCAAGTGCTGTAAAAGAAGGTGCTATTTCCCAAGGTGTACAACCTCCAAAATTAATTGCCATCACCCTACTTACAAGTTTTTCTGCAAGACAGCTCGCATTTGACTTGAAAATTCCGCTAGAGTTGCCAGAATATGTCCTAGAAATGGCTCTAATGGCAAAAGAAAGTGGGTTAGATGGGGTTGTTTGTTCTCCTCACGAGGTAGCACAACTACGGGATACCTTAACTAATGATTTTCTCTTAGTTTGTCCGGGGGTACGTCCGTCTTGGTCTGACAAAGGAGACCAAAAACGTACTCTCACCCCAGGTGAAGCAATTTCTTCTGGTGCAAACTACCTCGTGATTGGACGACCTATCACCACCGCAAAAGAGCCAGCATTAGCCTGGAAACAAATTTGTGAGGAGCTAGCGACAGTAACATGAAAAATTCGTCAGAAGTCAAAAAGAGAAACTATGCTTTATCACTTGGTATTTCCGGCTTCTGGCTTTTATTTTCAAACATTCCCTTACCCCCCGTCGTCGTAGAGACGCGATTAATCGCGTCTCTACCAGCATTAATAACGTCTGCACCAAAAACCAGTGGTAAGTTTATTTGTTCTAACGAGAAACTAGAAACAATTACTACTTATATGCTACGGGATTTACCTAGCTATACAAACAGAGTCACCCAACGCGCAAGGCGTCTTCGTAGGAAAGTAGACATTTTTAATTATGTTGTTGTAGCAGGAAGACCAGAGTTTAAACCGCTACCACTGAGTCAGGAGGGAATTGGCACAGATACATCAACAAATACTTCTGAAGGGGTGGAACAGCTTTTCTTTACAACCTTAGGAAGGCAATATACATCAGGGAAAGCAATCGAGTTACAAGAATTTCACTGGTTATTTTTGACTAAAGCTAAAAGCGGTTGGCAAATGGTGATGATGTTTTCCCAAATAGGTTCTAGTTCCTCAGTAACCACACCACCACGGGATAGCAGTAATGGAGCAATCGCACAAGGAGTTAAAGCCTGGTTGCGTGATTGTAACGCAGGAAGCCTGAGAACAATCAAAAATTAAACACCAAACTCTTGTATTGTGGGGTGGGCATCCCTGCCCGCCCACATGTATAAACTAAAATCACAGCAAATTATTAATTCTGTTCCCAAAGTTCACGCACTTTGTCAGGAAGCCAACTAGCAATTTCTTGAATACGCTCTTGAGAAAGTTCGTCTTTGGTTGCGCTGAAAACAGCTTTAACAGCTTTTTCTCTTTCAATTGTCCGTGGTAATCCACCTTCATTTGCGACTCGGAACAAGAAGCGGTCTGAATCGATTACAAATGGTTCTGGTCCCTTCCAAGGTGGACGTACCCGACTCAAAAATCCTACGATTGGATTTGTATCTCTCCACAACTCAGCGACTTCCATTTGCAAAGCTTTTTCGTCTGTGTGTAAAACCTCTTGATGTAATTCAGATTCCACACGCTCAGCTGCTTCTGTGGTCATTAAATCCCGCATTACTCGGAACACAACTTCCGTAAAATCTCTTGCATCATAGGGGTCAGCAAATCCAGCTTTAGCCATGACTTTTTCTAAAAATGGGCCATGTTCGTCAGCTATGACCGCTCTTTCGTCTTCAATCTGAGTTGGGTCTACCTCTGGTATGTCTTTTCTTAATACATCGTCTGGCATTATTTTTTCCCGTACTTTTTAATATTGAGTGATTAATTGAGTGATTAAACTCATCTATTAAGATTGCACGAGTCAAAAATGCTTAACACCACTCGTAAGATGGAGTGGTATGTATCCAAAAGTTAGAAATTCAGTTGCAAATTTCGTTGTATTTAGCGCGAACATTACGTATATCTTGCCACATCAACCATTTGGGGCTACCTTCCTGACGGGAAGGATTACGCAACAAATAAGATGGGTGAAAAATTGGCATACACATTCTTCCTTCCCAATCCATCCAAGTTCCACGAATCGAAGTAATACCTCGTTTGTCACCAATTAAACCCTTGACTGCTGTTGCACCTGTTAAAAGAATAATTTTTGGGTCTACTAAACGAATTTGTTCCAATAAGTAAGGTTTACATGCAGCAATTTCTTCTGTTGTGGGGACACGGTTTTCTGGTGGACGACATTTGACTATGTTACAAATATACACATCTTTTTCAGTATCAAACCTGACAGCGGCTAAAATCTTTTCTAATAGTTGACCTGCACGTCCGACAAAAGGCAAACCAGTTTTATCTTCGTTTTCACCGGGTCCTTCCCCAATCACCATAATTCGTGCATTAGGGTTACCACGTCCCACTACTGCGTGAGTACGAGTAGCTCCCAATCCACAACGCTGACACTGATTGCAGTGAGGTGTCATTTCTTCCGCAATATTAGTATAGGTTCCAGCAGGGATAGGAATTTTGCCACTGCTAGGTATCAGTTCCTTTTGGCTAAAAGAAGTTTCTTCAAAAAGGCTGAGTTGGTTATTACTAGTCATGAAAATTTTTATTTATAAAGCGAATGACTTTAAGCTGATGTTGATTTGATGTGTATTTTTTCTCTTGAAATTTTATTTTATCAGTTGAACAGCACAAAAAGTTGTAATCAAGATGCGAGACAGTTCAAAAAAATGAGAAACAATATTCAGTTTTTTGATATAGCCGCAAATCCTCAAAGAGTTTTAAGATAGAAGATAGAACTGTCATAATTCGCAACAGGGGTGATTAATGACAAATGAAGCCCCATTTTTTTTAAACCGAACCCATGCAGGTGAAGAATTAGCCCAAAAAATTCAGGCAATTTTGACCGAGCAAGCAAGTACTTCTGAGGTTCAACCTGTACCAATTGTTTATGCTTTACCACGGGGAGGAATACCAGTTGCAGCTCCCATAGCAAAGCTTTTAGGCTGTCCACTAACAATATTAACAGCCAAAAAAATTGGTCATCCTCTAAACCCCGAACTAGCGATTGGTGCAGTTAGTGCATCAGGAAATATTTTATGGTCTTCTCAAAATAATTTCCAACCAAATTTTAATCACAAATCCCGACAAAGAGCATTAGACAGAGCCTTACAAGGAGCAAAGTCCCTCGATGCTTTATTAAATCCTGCTTGTCCCCAAGTTAATCCCCAGGGAGCTACTGTAATTATAGTTGATGACGGCATAGCCACAGGGATGACAATCGCAGTCGCAGTGAATGCTCTGTTGGAACTTTCCCCAGCACAAATTTGGTTATGTTCCCCAGTCGCTCCCCTAAAATTAGTCCCTTGGTTACAACAATTAAGCGACTGCCTAATTATATTAGAGACCCCAGAAACATTTTTAAGCGTGAGCAACTTTTACGTTCAATTTCCCCAAGTTAATACCGAAGAAGCACTGAGAATATTGGGGAGTGGGGAGTAAACAATTCAAAATTTAAAATTCAAAATTCAAAATTGGGGAGTGGGGAGTGGGGAGTAGGGAGTGGGGAGTAGGGAGTGGGGAATTGCGAATTGCGAATTGCGAATTGCGAATTGCTATCACCCCACCATATCGCTAGGTTGTTGGTATTTCATCGCTTTAACGTAATCACCAACCGCATAACAAGCAGCTTTCAGACTAGCAAGAGCTTGCTCCTCACTTTTAGAGTCTTTGATATCCCTAACTAACTGCAAACGCTGCTCATAATAAATAATAGCTTTTGAATAATCCCCCAAAGCCTCCAGAGCAACCCCTAAACTACCCAAAGATTGTTCTTCGCTGCGCTTATCTTTCATTTCTCTAGCTATTTGTAAGCGTTCTTCATAATACATAACTGCTTGCGTATATTCATTTAAAGCGTAACAAGCATTACCTAAATTTTTGAGTACTTGGAGAGTGCTGCGACGATTGTTAATAGTACGCGAAACCTTAACACATTGCTCGTAATAGACTATCGCTTTAGAATAATCACCTAGAGCATACCAAGCATTACCGAGATTTTTTAGTACTTGTTCAGTTCCCCAGTTATCTTGAAGCTCTTGGACAATTTCCAAACTTTGTTGCTGATACTTAATTGCAACCTCAAGCTCCCCTAAAGCTTTGTGTACCAGTCCCAAATTATTCAAAGCAGCAACTTGACTTCGCTTATCTTGGATTTGTAAGGCTTTTTTTTGGCACTCTTTTAAAGTTTCAATAGCTTTGTCATAATTACCCAAATGACGCAAAGCATTACCCATATGCGATAAAGCTTGCACTTCTACTCTTAAATCTAAAGTCTCTTTTGTTAAACCAAGACACTGCTGCGAATAAGCAATAGCACTTTTGTAATCAGCAGAAGTATAAGCGACCAACGCTAAGCAAGAAAGAGTTTGTGCTTGTCTAGTGGTGTTACCTATTGCTTGAAATAATGCTAAAGATTCCTGTAAAGATTGTAAAGCCTCCGTAAGGTCACCCTTCTGAGTGGATTGAATTCCCTTGCGTAGTAACTTGGAAGCATCAGAAGAGTGTTCGTCACTGTCACTTGAAGTAAACATTTCTGTTGGAGAAGCGTTATCAAAATCGTTGGTAATAGTGCCGTATTTACTGACTTTCATATATCTTTATAGGTATTTGCAACAGGACGGTTTTATATCGACATCTATGTCAGATAATTAATATCTGTAAATATAGTGTTCCCAATAACTCATGCAGACTCTCATCTTTTGTTAACAGTTGACGGTTAACGGTTGACAGTTAGCAGTCACCAGTCAACACTCAACAATCACCAGTCAACAGTCAACTGTCAACTGTCAAACTGGGAGCGTGAGTACAAATTCAGCCCCTAATCCTGGTGTAGAATTTACTTCGATGCTTCCATCGTGTTTTTCCATAATAATTTGACGAGCAATAGCCAATCCTAAACCAGTACCTGTACCAACAGCTTTAGTCGTAAACAAGTGGTCAAAAATACGTTGTTGTATTTCATCGCTTATACCTTTACCATTATCTTTGATACTAATTACAACTTGGTCATTAATTTCGGTTGTACTAATTTTGGTTGTAATTGTTATCTGGTTAGGGTTTTGATTAATTTCCTGAAAACTAAGTCCGCTATTTGACTCATCTAAAGCGTCAATAGCATTAGCTAAAAGGTTCATAAATACTTGATTGAGTTGACCTGGAAAACATTGTATTTGTGGTAATTCAGCATAATTTTTAATTACTTGCACTTCTGGACGACTCTCATTTGCTTTCAGACGGTGTTTAAGAATCATAAGTGTACTGTCAAGACCATCATGGATATTAAAAGCAACTTTTCTTTCTGTATCTGCTCGAGAGAAAGTACGCAAACTGTTGGAAATAGAGCGTATACGTTCTACTCCTTGTGTCATAGAAGATAATAATTTAGGTAAATCTTCGCGGATATATTCTAAATCAATTGTTTCTATTTCTGCTTCAATTTCGTCACCTGGATTGGGAAATTTATTTTGATATAAATCTAACAATCCAAATAGGTCATTGACATAATCAAACGCTGGTTCAATATTTCCACTAATAAAACCAATGGGATTATTAATTTCGTGAGCGACCCCTGAAACTAAATTACCCAAAGCGGACATTTTCTCACTTTGAACAAGTTGTAACTGTGCTTTTTTTAAATCAGACAAAGATTCTTCTGATTGCTGTGCGTATACGATAGCTTCTTGTGCATAATGTTGTGCAATTTTGTAAAGACGAGCATTTTCTAGGGAAATAGCTGCTTGGGAAACGAGTTGATTAACAAGTTGTACTCTATCATTTGTAAAAGCTCCAACAGTTAGGCGATTTTCTAAGTATAATATTCCAATTAATTTACCACCCTTAATCGCAGGTGTACAAAGTATACTTTTTGGTTGTTCTTGTTGTATGTATGGGTCTAAAGCCCAATTAGTTTCTTGAACTGCGTCTGTAATTATCAAAGTAGTCAAAGAATTTTTCACATAATTAATAATAGTATGAGGAACTTCTTGTGAACTCTCTAGAGGAATTGATTGTAAAATAGTTTCTGATAATTCTTTTTTTTGAGTATAGTGAGAAATTACTTCTATTTGTAAATTGTTATCTTTCAATAAGATTAAAGCAGATTTTTTTGCTCCTGTATTTTCTATTATGACTTGCATCAGAGTTGAAAGTAATTTTTCTAATTTAATTTCGCTAGAAATTGCTTGAGATACTTTAGTTATTCCCACTAAGTCAAATACTGATGTAATAGTTGGGTTTTTTGTTTCATTAGGGCTAGTAGAAATTTTATTAATACTTTCACTGGTATTAATAGAATACGATTTGCGTTTAAGAATAGGAGCAAGTAATTCAGAATATTTTTTTTCTAAATGCTCTACTTTGCTTTTTGCACCCCAACGTGTGTAACAGTAATATGCTTCTACCATATAACTCTGAGCAATTTTTTCTTTACCCCACTCTAGATAAAATTTAGCTGCTAGTTCATTGGCTAATGCTTCTTCCTGAATATATTTATTTTCTTTTGCAAGATAAATTGCAGAGTCATAAAATTCTATTGCTTCTTTTTTTTTATTTAAAACTCGATGCTTTTCTGCTTCTACTAAATAATATTTGTGCAAATTATTCATAGGAGCATGATGTGCCCATTTTTTCATTTTTTTCTGGTTAGAAGCTACTTTAGCTATTATCTGCTTTTGCTTAAATCGCGAAGCAGAAGGATATACTGCTAATTGTGCTAAAGAGCTATACAAATGAAATGGAGAAACACTTGAACCTCCAGGATTAGAGTTAATATATTTTTCTCCCAGTTCTGCATTTTCTACAGCTTGCGAATAATGTGCAAATAAATAGTGAAGAGTAAGTTTATGAAAAGAGAATAAATAAATTGAAGTACGGTCGTTACTTTTTTGATGTAATGGAAACATCTTTACTTCGTCATAGCTTTCCCCTATCAAACGAAACGGTTCGTCTAAGGTGTTGCTCAAGTTAAAAGCAACTTGATTAAGCATACTAATACTGTGCAAAGCCGTTTCTTGTTTTAATTTTTTAACTACATTAGCATAATTTGATATTTCTTTGAAGAAAGAGGTTAATTCTTCAGCACTAAAATATAAAGCATAACAATAAATAGAAATAGTAGTAGCTGCTTCTTCTGAGTAACCTGTTTCAATACCAATTGAATAAGCTGTAATTAATGTATCTAATCGATTTGAAATAGGTTCTTTCCAATGACTGATAAATCCTGCAACAACCTTAATGACTCTAGCTTTAACTTCTTTATTATTATATTTATCTAATAATTTTACAGCTAACTGACCAAATTCATATCCTGACTCTATTTGTCCAAGAAAATTACAAAGTATTACTCCATAGCTACTGTAAGCATCAGCAGATTCAGGAGCATTACCATATTTTAAAGATAGCTTTAATTGCTCGGTTGGTATTAGTGGTAATAATTCTGGTGCTGCTATGTAAGCAGCTGCTATGATACTACTTAAAATCTTCATCGCTGCTAATTTAGAAGTATCGTTCATTTGTGGAATGTCCAGCAAATCTAAAGGTTTACGACCACCTAAAACCAAATTAACTTTTAAAATTTGTAGTAATATATATAGTTTATTAGGAGATTTTGGAAGATTTACACCTAACTCATTTAATACTTCTATTGCAGTTTTAATTGCTGTTTTTAACTGAAGCTGTGCTTTGTAAACTTGGATTTTAACTTCATAAGCTCTAACCTTATCAAATAAAGCCGTTGATTTGCCTAGAATTATTTCTACTAAGCTAAAAGCCAATTCAAAATCTGTATTCAAATACGCTGTTTGTGCAGATTCTTCGTACAAAGATAGTGTCAAATCATAATTCCTTTCCCAACTATCATTTGCTAGTAATTCCCGACCTATTTGAAAATAATTAATAGCACTAGTATAAGCGGTAGCTACTTTCGCTTTTCTTCCAGCTATCAAATTCAAATGAGCTAATTCGTCTTTTTCTACTTGACTATAAATTAAGGCTAAACCAATGTTAAATTGATTGATGATTTCAAAAATATGTCCTTCTAGTTGATTAGTAGGAGTATTATTTAATAATAATTTTCCTATTTTCAAATGCGTTGCTTGCTTTTCGTTATCTGAAATTAAAGAGTACGCAGCTTGTTGCACTCGGTCATGTAAAAAACGGTAGCTTATATCAATGGTAAATTTGTTTTTTTGTTTTACAGATTTATCGTCTTTTAATTGTACATCGCATCCACTACCAAAAAACTTATAAATATGGCTGCTAGGTAAAATCAGACCTTCTTGCAAAGCTTTCCATAAATCAGTTGCTGTCTCTTCTAAAGATTTTTCATCAACAATAGCAAGAGTTGTCAAATCAAATTGACTTCCTATACAAGCAGCCAATTTTAAAACATCTTGAGTTTCTTGAGGTAACTTTAGTAACTGAATTGCCATAAATTCTACAACATCATCTGTCAAAGCTAATGTTTTAATTTTTGCAATATCGCATTCCCAATATCTTTCTTGCCAATTAAAAATTATTAAATCATCTTCATATAAAGATTTAAGAAATTGATTTAAAAAAAAAGGATTCCCTTTTGTGTTTTGGTAAATAATCTCTGTCAGAGGTAATGCTAGTTCTTTTAAACAACTAAGAGTGTCAGCCACTAAATAATTTAAACTAATTTTATTTAAAGCAGATAGGATAATCGTATTTATCACAACTCCAGTTTTTTTCATCTCGTCTAATATTAATATTAGAGGATGTGCGAGATATACTTCGTTATCTCTATACGCACCAATGAGTAACAAATAACTTGTATGTTCACTCATTAATAATTGCATTAATTTTAAGGACTCTAAATCAGCCCATTGTAAATCATCTAAAAAAATAATTAAAGGATGCTCTTGAACAGTAAAAACTTGAATAAATTTTTGAAATAATAAATTAAAACGATTTTGAGATGCACTACCATTTAATTGAGGTACGGAGGATTGCTTACCAATAATTTTTTCTAATTCGGGAATTACTTCTATAATTACTTGCCCATTTTCACCTAACGCTTGCAAAATGTTGCGTTTCCACTTACGCAATTGAGTGTCACTTTCACCCAATAATTGCATCATTAAATCTTGAAAAGCTTGCACAAAAGCAGAAAAAGGAATATTGCGCTGGAATTGGTCGTATTTCCCTTTAATAAAATAGCCTCTTTGACGAACAATCGGTTTATGGACTTCGTTAACAACTGCTGTTTTACCAATACCAGAAAAACCTGCAACCAGCATAATCTCGCTACTACCAGCACTTACTCTAGCAAATGCTTCCATTAAGGTTCCAACTTCTACCTCTCGACCATAAAGTTTTTCGGGTATTAAAAAACGCTCAGAAATATCTCTACTTCCTAAGCCAAATTGACTAATATCCCCCGTCTTTTGATACTCGGACAAACAAATATTTAAATCATATTTCAGTCCCAAAGCACTTTGATAGCGTTCTTCAGCATTTTTCGCCATCATTTTTGTAATGATATTTGATATAGCTTCGGGAATATTTGGATTAACCCTGTGAGCTTCTTCTGCTTGCTCGGCAATATGACAGTACATCAACTCCATTGGTTCATCACAAATGAAGGGTAATTTACCTGTTAGTAGTTCATAAAAAGAAACACCTAAGCTATAAAAGTCTGTACGATAGTCTATACCTCTATTCATTCTTCCAGTTTGCTCTGGTGAAATATAGGACAAAGTACCCTCAATAACATTAGGATTTTGCAGTTGTTGCATTTCTCTTGGAAGCAAAGAAGATATACTAAAATCAATCAACTTAACTTCTTTTGTGTCTGGATTTATGAGAATATTCGCGGGTTTGATATCTTTGTGAATAATGCGTTGTCTATGTAATTCACTGAGAGTGGAAACAATTTTAATAGCAACATCGAGAAAACTATAAACTATTGCTTGCTTTTTCTCTATTGTTAATTCCCCACTCCCCACTCCCAACTCCCCACTCCCCATTCCCCATTCCTTCAAAGAAATACCACCAAAATCTTCCATTATTAAGGCATAACCGTTATTATATGGCTCTAAACTGTAGGGTTTAACAATACCGGAAATCCCAAGATTTTTAGTAATAGTATATTGGTTGCGGAACTGGACAACTTCGTTAAAGTTGGGGTAATCACTGTGCATCAATTTAATGATGACAGAATTTTGGTCATATTCACGGATGCCTTTGTATACTAAAGTTCTTTGGCTGATATAGATTTCTTCCGTAATTTTGTAACCCGGTATCTTAACTGTTGTCTCAAGCATCTCAAACCACTTTATAAAATAGGACTCTTGTGCTTAGTGTTCCCTTTTTTAATTGTAGATGTATAAAATGAATGATTAAAAAAATTAATTGATGGTTTACATATAAAAATGTAGAGACGCGATAAATCGCGTCTCTACGATGACAGGTGAATTTATTAACATTAGGGGATATAAAGTTCCATCCCGATTTCAATGTTGTTAGGGTCGGGTCCAATTACATCAATGTTTGCATCATAAATTATGTGCCACATGCTTTTATCACCATAAAACATTTCAGCAATATAAGAGAGAGTGTCACCTTCTTGTACAAGATAGTAAGTTCCACGAACTGAAGCAGTCATAATATTGTCCTTTAATTAATTGAGTAGTTAGCGAGAGAAAGTGAAAGAAAGTAAAAGAAAGTTTTTAATCTTTTCCTTCTTGTCACTCTTTAATAGCTACGGTAAGAACAACTTATGCAACCTTCACAACCTTATTTTTTATGGCAAGTCTTCAACCCAGCACAAGTGAGTTCCCACCCTCCTCAAAAATGTTGGGTTTCCGTTATTCCTCAACCCAACCTACTCCCTACCCCCCTCTTCCCAATCGCTGCTGCAATCAAATCGGGAAACTTATCTGGAGTGCAAGCAAAAGCGTTGATACCTAAATCAGCTAAAGCTTGTGCAATATAACGGTCATAAATTGGCGCTCCTTCATCATTTAAAGCCAATAAAGCAATAAACTCTACCCCAGAATTGACGATTTTAGCCACCCGTTTAACCAGTTCTTCTCTATTTCCACCCTCGTACAAATCGCTTATTAATATAAAAATAGTATCTTGAGGTTGCTGAATAAATTCTTGACAATATAATAAAGCTCGATTGATATCTGTCCCCCCACCCAACTGAGTGCCAAACAGCAAATCTACTGCGTCTTGGGCTTCGTTTGTTAAATCTACAACTGCGGTGTCAAATACAACGATGTGAGTTTTGATAGCAGGTAAAGAAGCTAAAACTGCTGCAAAAATTCCACCATATACAACAGAAGTTGCCATTGATGCGCTTTGGTCAATACAAAGGATTATATTACGCAAGGCACTACGTTTGCGTCTATACCCAATACGAACTTCGGGGATAATCGTGCGGTAATTGGGTTGATAGTGTTTCAAGTTTGCCCGGATAGTTCTATTCCAGTCGATTTCGTTGTGACGTGGGTTATTGTTACGGCTTTGTCGGTTAAGACTACCCATTACGACGCTTCGGGTCTGATTGGCCAGTTTTCGTTGTATTTCTTCAACAACACTACGCACCACTTGACGAGCTGTTGTTAGAGTTTTTTCTGGCATTACGTGCTTAAGCGATAGTAAATTCGCTACTAAATGCACGTCTGGTTCAATTGCTTGGAGTATTTCTGGCTCTAGAAGTAGTTCGCGTAGTTTTATACGTTCTAAAGCGTCTTTTTGCATCACTTTGACAACCGATGTGGGGAAATAATTACGGATGTCGTCTAACCATTGAGCAACTTTGGGGGAGGAGGAACTTAAACCTCCTGCTTGTTCGTTTTCGTACAGTGTATTCAGTGCTTTGTCAACACCTGAATCTGCTTTATTTAGTTCCTGGTCTGTACCGTCAGCTTGTTCATTTCCTAGGATAAGTCGCCAACGACGGAGGTTTTCTTCAGGGGTTTGGGTCATGGTGTATTTAACCACGAAGGGACGAAGGACTCGAAGGAATTAATTTTAATATTAATGAGGCAAGTTGAGTTGCTGTTATGAGCAATAATTAAAGTCATGGGTGTAATTACTGTTATTTACACATTTTAGCTGGGTTTTTTAGAGTTCATCTGCTTTTTTTGAATGGTTTATTTTTGAGAAAATTATTAAGTATTGCCTTGAATTTTGCACTTTATGATTTTTCAATGGGATACTAAAATAATTACGAACAACGGATTATTTCTCGTATTTCCATCAAAATAATTCCCAGCATATTTTTTCCTGTACCATCTTTCCCACAACCCCAGTAGTAATCACCTGGAGCATTTTCCACAAGTTCTTCATCACCTGTAGAGAGGAGGATTTCTCGAATATCCGCATGGGTTTGAAATTTTCTTAACACAGCCGAACGCATCACATCGTCTTTTACTTGTTCCCAGTCTGGACGTAAAGGAAGTCTTCGGTCGCGTCCCATTATTGCTGCTTGTTTAGGTGTTTTAGCCAAGCGTATTTCCTCTAAATGAGGAGTATTCGGAAATTTTTGTGCCTGGAAATAATGCTCGCTTGTCATCCAATATAGCCCATCCAATTCAAATCCATGACGGGAAAAGTTGGAAAAACAACCATATTTATCAACTGTGTTGTAGAAGCAAATTGTCATTTTTTCATGAAGGAAGAAGGAAAAAGGAAGAAGGAAGAAGGAAGGTTACAACCCTAGTAATTGAGATACAAGAGGTAAAATCAGCGCAGCACTTTTGTCATCGAACTCGTGATTATTTTTATCATCCAATCCGCCATTACTACGTTTCACTTTTTCACCCATTTGTCGTCTTTCAGGAGCAGAAAAAGTCGAAAAGGTGCGACGTAATAAAGGTAGGATAGCTATAAATGTTTCTTCTGGCAACTCCATCATCCAATTATCCAGCACTTGCCAAAGGTCATCGTCGTGTAGTAGTAACAAACCGCTATCTTTGAGAAATCCTTCCACCCATGCAGCAGCAGAAGATGGTTCGCTCGCTAAAGAAAGTGCGAGTCCCATACGTCTACCAGCTTCAGTCATAGTTAAAACTCCCCCGTCTAACAATAACCGACAGCAACGTCCAGCGATAAGTCCGTGCAAAGTGGGATTATCTGCCATTTGCGTTAACGCTTGTTGCCAGGTGCTGGTGTATTCTGGGTTGCTCAGTAACGCGATCGCACTGGAAACGGTGATAATATTTTCGTACATCGCAGTTGCTGCGTCGTCATCTAAAGAGACACAGGCATCTGGTAAATTAATACAAATACGGGCAACCATCCCATCCACAACATGAGTGATAGCGGTTGAGTCTCCGGAACGAACATTACCGTAACGTAGTACTTTAGCTAATGGTGTTAATGCTGCAATTAAATAAGTCACGTCGTTTGTTAGTGCTGCGACATTCTCTAAAAATGACATTAAATAAACCACAGCATCCGTTAAGTCAGATAAAATCACCTGATTTAACAAACTTGTCAGGGTCGGTAAGTCTTCCGCTTTGTTAACACTGTCACAAGCTTTATTTATCGCAGCATCACGGATAGTATTCCCCCAAATACCTGCTTCAATTAAATTTAAGGCTAATTCTGGATGCCATTGCAATTGCCAATACTCGTGAAAAGTCCCCTTTTTACCCCTCACTTGCTGCATTTGTCCCCAAGGAATATCCAAAATTGTCAGACGATGCAATAAATGGGAGCGAGATAAATCCAAGTCTTTCCTTAAATCTAAATCTAATATTTTCTCCGTCGGTTCTGGTGACATTCGCAGACGCTTTTGGTACTTAATTAAATCCTGTTGCAAAGGAACCATTGGTGTTTCGGGAGGAACTTTTCCTAAGCGTTCACTCACGATGAGTTTTTCTTGAATAAGTTGCATTGGTAAATCGCTACCAAAACAAAACACTGTTTGAATAGCTTCGTTTAATTCAGGTAAACCAGGAAGCGGACGGTCACGTAATGCTGCTAGAGTTTCGGCTAATCTGACTGCTTCAATTACTTGTGGTGGGGAAGCGTCTAAATCTTTTTCCCGCAATAAGTGAGCGACTTGCGTCATCCAACTAATGGTAATAAAAGAACTTGACGACGGATTTGGCAACGGATGAGGAACGGATGTAACGGATGGTTGGTCTGTAGGTTTTGTGGGTGGTTTGTTAGATTCCCAGAGGTGATGATACCATCCTGGTGATTTAATTCCTGCTCCGTAACCGCTTCTGTTGGATAATCTTCCGTATGTCCAAGGAATCCAAGTGACTTCTACTTTTGTTTTGGCTAGTCCTTTGATTAATTTAGTATCTTCTTTTTCTTTGTCCTTATGTAATAATGCTGGGGTATGCCAAGCTCCGCAAACGATGGCAATATTTTGAAATCCTTGTTTTTCAGCTTCACGAATTGTTTTTCGCATATAGGCTTCCCGCAAAGCTTCGATGGGGTTATTTCGGGGTGGTAATTCTTGACGCACAGCGGTCATTGCTTCCAGGATTGCTGTAAATAAATCAACGCTGTCGTAGCGCTGTTCTACCATATGTTCCCACCAACTTTCCCCGTCACCATAACCAGCAGCATCTGCTAGTAAAAACAAAGGGTCTTCCCAAATAACTTTAGATTTTTCTTCCTCATCTCCCCCATCTCCCTCATCTCCCCTATCTCCCTCATCTCCCCCACCTTCCCCACCTTCCCCACTCATAGCTAACCGATGAATCTGGGGTAAGTCCATGAAGCGAACGGGGACGTTATTAGTTAAACCGTAATGCATTGCTTGCCACTCTGGAGAGAAAATAGCAAAAGGATAATAAACCCCATTTTCCGGTTGTTCGGGGGTGTAAATTAATAATGCTACTGGTGGCTGCATTGCGGGTGAGTCTACCAGATGTAATACAGATTCAGCTTCGGGGGGTCCTTCGATAAGGATAGCGTCAGGTTGCAATTTTTCTAAAGCTTGATATAAGCTGCGTGCGGAACCAGGCCCATGATGACGTACTCCAAAGATGTGAATTGCCATAAACCGCAAAGGAAAAAATTAGTAGGATGGGTTAGGCGCAGAGAAATTCAGGATTGTACGCGATAAATATAATGCGCCGTAACCCATCATTATGTCCTCTTTAAGCTCAAAAATGGTGTATTTTTTTATGAATCCCAAAAAATGTAGAGACGTTACATGTAACGTCTCCGTGTTGTCTGCCATTGGTTTCCCGTCACCACTAGGGTAGAGCAAGTCTTCATCAATTTGCCGCGATGTCACCATAGTAAATTACCCACCGCTAAATGGGCTTTAGAGATAATCCCTTGCAATTACTTTATTTTAATGTGATATTACTTGAATCACGACCCCTGACTTATTAGACATATTCCACATTTTTAACTGTCACGCGACAAAAATTACTTTCCTAATTTTGTACACCTAATATCAAGTTTGACTCAAAAATGCGACAGTTGAGTTCATTCACATTTTTCATATCGGTGTTTGTGCAATATTTGATTAATATTTATTGTACAGGAATTTTCATATCGGTGTTTGTGCAATATTTGATTAATATTTATTTTACAGGAAGTTGAATTATGAATTTGCTTCCTTTTCCTACTTCAGAAACACAACTCAAATGACCTTGATGATTATCGTAAACGATTTGATGTGAAATAGATAATCCTAATCCAGTACCTTTGCCAACACCTTTTGTCGTAAATGTTGGTGCAAAAATACGTTTGATTATTGCCTCTGGTATTCCTAATCCATTATCACTTATACAAATACTAATTGTATTAGCGTTGGAATTTTCGGTAGAAATAATAATTTCCGGTTGTTGAATAGCTCGTTCTTCCCATGCTTCTTCTAAAGCGTCAATCGCATTTGCAATTATATTCATAAAAACCTGATTAATCTGTCCAGGATAACACTTAATCTGGGGTAAAGTCCCATAATTTTTAATAACTTTAATTTCCGGACGTTTATCAAATGTTTTCATGCGATGGCGTAAAATTAGTAAGGTACTATCTAAGCCTTGATGTAAATCTGCAAGTACCTTTATATTTGTATCTGAACGTGAAAAATTACGTAAAGAAACTGATATACCCTGAATACGCTCGCTTCCCAGTTGCATTGACTTGAGAATCCTAGATAAATCTTCTAAAGTAAATTCCATCTCAACAGTCTTTAACTCATCTGCTATTTCTTGCACTGGATTAGGATAATACTTTTGATAAAGTTGAAAAATATGAGTAATATCATCAATGTACTCTTGTGCTGGTTTGATATTACTTAAAATAAAACTCAAGGGGTTATTAATTTCATGACCAATTCCAGCAACAAGTACACCAAGTGCCGACATTTTTTCACTTTGGATTAATTTAATTTGCGATTGCTTAAGAGTATTTAAAGTTGTTGTTAATTCATTTGTACGCTCAGCGACAAGGCTTTCTAAATTATTTGTTAATTTTTCAAGCTGAATATTTTTACATTCGATATCTTTTTGTAATTTTTTTATTTTTAAATGCACTTGAATTCGCGCTAATACTTCTGCATACCTAAAAGGCTTAGTAATATAATCAACTGCACCCAAATTCAATCCTTTAACTTTATTAAAAGTATCAGTAATCGCAGTTATAAAAATGATAGGAATATCTTTTGTAGTCACTTCTGTCTGCAATAAATGACAAACTTCAAAACCATTCACTTCAGGCATCATTATATCAAGTAAAATTAAATCAGGCATACTGTATTTAATTTTATCAATTACATTATTGCTATTAGTTTCTACTAGTACTTTGTAGCCAGCATCATCAAGAGACTCACATAATAACTCTACATTATTTGGTATATCATCAATAATTAAAATTGTTCCGTTAGCTTTAATATCATTCATCACTTATTAACTGTTAACTCTTTTTAACTAGGCATTGTCTACTAATTTTTTTTAATATATGTACCTCATCCATAGTTGGTCAATTTTGTCAATAGAAATTGCGCTAGCAATCAAGTCATCGTAACTGTTAGCTTGGTGACTACATCAAATTTATGGCGTCATTAAATATACAATATCAAGTCAATCGCAGTAAATATCTAAAACAGGTAAAAGTGATTAAAATTACTATTAAAAGTGTTTTAGAGAAAGATTATAAAATAATCAGCAGCATAAAACTTCAGTATAAACACTATAAAGTAAACAATATTTATATCCCTTACGACGGTATAAAGTTCTCTGTACGATTGTTGTGTTTACCCGAATAGCTGAGCGAAAGCACATAAATGATAGAATAAGTATCACTCCCATTAATCATCCGTAATTTTTATTTGCCTTTATAGTTTCGTACCTACACTTACAGGACTTCGCGATGAACAGGTTGTCCGAAAAAATTGTTGCAGGTGGTTTTGGTTTCGCGATACTACTTTTGGGTGGAACCACAGCAGCTTCTTATGTGAGTATTCAGCAGTTGCGAGAGGATAAGCAATGGGTTATGCATACCTATCAAGTTCTGGCAACGCTTGATGAAATCAATATTCGACTCAGTGTGAATGAAATTGCAAGACGCGATTTGATGATTACAAATAAATATCAATATTTACAAGCTTCGGAACAAGAACAAACAAAAATATACGCAGCATTAAAAACTATACGTTATTTAACAAAAGATAACCAAAGTCAACAACATCGTCTTGATACGCTTGAGCATTTTGTAAATCAAAGATTAGCAATTTATTCTCAATCTCTCCAGAAGTTGAAGCAAAATCAACAAGATATCGCATCGCTAATATCGGTAACTGATGAAAGCATGAAAATCAGTCAAAAAATCAAGCCGATAATTGATGCAATGAACAACGAAGAAGAAAGCTTACTACGACAGCGAACGGCTCAGACAGATAAGAGTGTTAAACAAGTAATAATCTTTTTACTTATCGGGTCAAGTTGGGGTTTAGTCATATTAGTACTAGTTTATTACTTGCTACGAAGGCAAATATTTATAAATCAAGTTCTATCTGAAAATACAATTAATTTAGAAAAACAAGCTGCCAGAGCCAAATTGGTAGATTTTTTAGAAAGTACGACTGATGCTTTTGTTGCTCTTGATTCCAACTGGAAATACACCTATGTTAATCAAAAAGCAGGACAAATCTTTAATCGAAATCCTGAAAATTTGATAGGTAAAAATATCTGGGAAGAGTTTCCCGAAGGAGTGGGTCAAAAGTTCTATCACGCTTATCATCAGGCAATAAATTACCAAGAGCTTATTAAAATAGAAGAATATTATCCTCCTTGGGAAAGGTGGTATGAAAATCGCATTTATCCCTCAAGGGAGGGTTTATCAATTTTTTTTCAAGATATTACTCCCCGTAAACGTGCAGAACTAGCCTTAAAAGCGCAAGAGGAACGCTGGCAATTAGCGATAGATGGTAGTAATGATGGTATTTGGGACTATGATTTACAAACTCATCAAATTTTTTTGTCACCTCGATGTTTTGAAATATTGGGGTATGGAGGAAATGAAATTGAGACATTTGACAAGTGGGTGAGTTTGGTACACCCAGAAGATAAACAGAAACTACAGCAAGCGTTTGAAGCACATTTGAATCACCAAACTAGTCGTTACAGTTGCGAATATCGGATGCACTGTAAAGATGAAAGTTATAAATGGCTTTTATCGCGAGGACAAGCACTTTGGGACGAGCAGGGAGTTCCAATTCGTGCTGTTGGTTCAGTAACGGATATTACCGACCGTAAATTAGCACAATTTGCATTGCAACAAGCAAAGCAGGATTTGGAAATTAAAGTTAAAGAACGAACTGCACAACTACAGCAGTCTCTAGAAGAGTTAGAAAGGTCGAACAAAGAACTCGAAAATTTTGCTCATATCGCTTCCCACGATTTGCAAGAACCTTTACGAGCGATAACAGCTTACACCCACTTGCTCAAAGAAGAGTATTCCAGTAATTTTGATGCTGATGCTCAAGAGTATATGAGCTTTATTACTGATGGTGCAGCGCGAATGCGGCAACTAATACAAGACTTGCTTTCTTATTCGCGTGTTAACAAGCGCGAATTGATACTGACTAGTGTTGACTGTAATTTTATAATCAATCAAGTCATTAATAATTTAAAAGTATCAATCGCCGAAAGTCACGCCACAATTACCTATGACTCATTGCCAACGGTAAATGCCGATAGAAACCAGTTGGTGCAGTTATTTCAGAATTTAATTAGTAATGCAATCAAGTTTCGAGGGTCGGAAGAGCCGAAAATACATATCTGTGCCCTTGTGTCAACCCAAGAACTCAAAAATTGTTGGCTGTTCTCGGTGCGCGATAATGGCATTGGCATTAAATCTCAGTACCTAGAACGTATTTTTGAAATATTTCGGCGTTTGCACACCTATGATGAATTACCTGGTACTGGGATTGGTTTGGCAATTTGCAAAAAAATTGTTGAGCATCATGATGGTCGCATCTGGGCTAAGTCAGAGTTTGGGAGTGGTACAACTTTTTATTTCACTCTTTGTTAACCAAGAACCTAACCCCTAACCCCTTCCGAACATCGGGAAGGGGAACAAGAAAATCAAGGTTTGAAGAGGGGTCTTATGTATATTTTTCGACTTTCCAAACATCCTCTAAAATATTCTAAAATATTATTTTCTAAAAATTAAACATGTGACTCTTAACAATTGTTTACATCCTATCGAAATTTTGCTCGTTGAAGATTCTCCAAGCGATGCAAATCTAATTACCCGCTATTTAAAACAGAGCAATATTGCTAATCAACTGCATTGGGTCAAAAATGGTGAAACAGCTGTTGAGTATTTGTTACAACAAGGTAGTTACCAAACTGCCTCACGTCCAGATTTAATCTTACTTGACCTCAATTTACCAGGTATTAACGGACAAGAAGTTTTAGCGATGGTCAAAGCTGACCCGGACTTAAAGTTAATCCCGGTAATTATTTTGACAACTTCAACTGCTAGAAAAGATATCCTCAGTTCCTACAAACTCAACGTAAACTGCTACATCACTAAGCCAGTTGAGATAAAGGACTTTAGAAACGTTATTAGGTTAATCAATGATTTTTGGCTCGCAGCAGTCCAGTTGCCCTCACAATAGTAGAAAATATTTATTGGGCAATATTTATTGGGCAATATTTATTAGACAATAGTTATTAGACAATATTTAAAAGTAGTAACAATTACTCCTGTTTGTATATATATTGTCAGGTTTTGCTTTATGAATAAAAAGTTAATCCGCGTACTAATAGTCGAAGATAGCGCTGCTGATGCGGGTATCCTGCGCCGTATATTCGCACGTACACAGCAACAAGAATGGCAAATAATACAGGTAACCCGTTTGAGTCAAGCAATTGAGGCTTGTCAGCTATCTAGTACTTCAGGGAATGCATCAATTCAAAGCCAAGAAATATTTGATGTTGTATTGTTAGACTTACGTTTACCCGATTCAACAGGACTCGAAACTGTTAGAGAATTCCGTAATGCACAAGCCAACATCCCGGTTGTTGTGTTAACTGGTATGAATGATGAGGAATTAGGTTTGCAAGCAATGGCAGAAGGAGCGCAAGATTATCTTGTTAAAGATGCAATTACAATGCAAACCTTAATACGTGCTATTTACTACGCGATTGAACGCGGACAAATTCTTAGACAGCTAAGAGAAAGTGAGCAACGCACTCGCGAATTCCTCATTAAAGAGCAAGAACTAAACGAACTAAAATCTAACTTTGTTGCAATGGTATCGCACGAGTTTAGAACACCGATGAGTACAATTATGACATCGGTTGATTTGCTGCGTTATAACCAAGACCAAGTAACCCCAGAGCGACGAGAAAAATATTTTGAGCGGATGGAAGGTGCTATCAAACAAATGGTGCAACTATTAGACGAAATATTATTTTTGAGTAGAGATGAAGCTGGTCGAGTTGAGTTTCATCCTGTATCTTTAAACTTAGTTCATTTTTGCCAAGAAATTACTGAATTAATCCAATTTAGTATTGGGAAAAAACATATTATTAAATTTTCTGCTTCTGGCGATTGTTCACAAGCACAAGCAGATGAAGAACTGCTAAGTTGTATATTCACAAATTTACTTTCTAACGCTGCTAAATATTCTCCGAAACAAAGTGAAATTAGCTGGGATGTAACTTGCTTAGATAATATCGCAGTTTTTCAGGTAAAAGATAGAGGAATGGGAATACCTGAAAAAGATAAAGAACACTTATTTGAGGCTTTTTATCGCGCAAGTAATTCGCGTCAATTTCAAGGTACTGGTTTAGGTTTGGCGATAGTTAAGCGATGCGTCGATATACATCAAGGAGAAATTGAAATCGAAAGCCAAGAAGGCGTCGGCACTACTGTAACAGTAAAGTTATCGATAAAATTTTAATTTAGTATAGAACTGCACATAGTTAAACTTTAAAATTTCTTGGCAATAGGTATAAGACAGACTCCACCTGTTCAGTACGGAATGCTAGTACAAAGAAAAAGCCCTGTGTGTAGGGCTATTAGGGGCTTATTTTATAATTTTTCAACAGCTTCATTACTACTTTGCTCATTTTGTAGAATAGATATAAATTCGCCTCTTAAATCATCATCAGATGGTCTTTTGCTAAACTCTTCATGTGTGTATACCCACACCAAATAAACAGTACACCTTGTCTCACAAACCACATACATTAAAAAGCTTATTTGATAGTTTGAAGAGGAGACTCTTCCATAACTTTATTAATTTATAAACATTCTCTAAAGAAAAAGAAAGCATCCTAATTTTGCAAAAATATTAATTAATCTACCTCTTCAGTCCTCTTCCAGAGGACTTTAGCTTTTAGACAGGGAATTCATTCCCTGGCAATTCATGCAAAATTAGGATTTACCTACTGCTAATGGGCTTTAGAGATAATCCTTTGCAACTACTTTTATTTTACTGAGATATTACCTGAATCAAGACCGCTAAAGTTTTAGTCACTATTCCACATTTTCAACTGTCACGCAGCAAAAATTACTCTCATTTTCTCGTAGAAAAAACAGAGAGATTTATTTGTTGCATTTACAGCAATTTATGACTCTTAGAGGCACGCTGCGTTATCAGCTAAATGAATCACACTTATGACCTCTTTTTAAACTTGATGTAAACAAAATATTCTCTTTTATTTCCCCCCTTCCCTTGTAGGGAAGGGGGGTAGGGGGGTTAGGTCTATGTGCTCTTTATTATTCTCCCACTCCCCACTCCCTAACTAACCTCCCGACAAGCCTTATACAAATCCTTCCAATCCTTACGCTCCTTAAGCACCGTCTCCAAATACTCCTTCCAGACTACCTTATCCTGCACCGGGTCTTTAATCACCGCACCAATCAACCCCGAAGCAACATCAGAAGCACGCAAAGTACCATCCCCAAAATGTGCAGCCAAAGCAATCCCGCTATTCACCACCGATATAGCTTCCGCAGTACTCAAAGTCCCACTAGGAGACTTCACTTTAGTCTTTCCATCCCCCGTAACCCCACTCCGCAACTCTCTAAAAATAGTCACAATCCGTCGAATCTCCTCCAAAGCAGGAGGTTCAGCAGGCAACTCCAAAGACCGTCCCAAACTTTCTACCCGTCGTCGCACAATTTCCACTTCCTCATCCACCGTCTTCGGCAAAGGCAAAACCACCGTATTAAAACGCCTTTTCAAAGCACTCGACAAATCATTAATACCCTTATCCCTATCATTAGCCGTGGCAATTACATTAAACCCCTTCCGCGCTTGTACCTCATTACCTAGTTCCGGTATCGGTAAAGTTTTCTCAGAAAGAATCGTAATCAAACTATCCTGCACATCCGCAGCAATCCGCGTCAACTCCTCCACCCGGGCTATTTTCCCATCCTGCATCCCACGCATCAAAGGACTAGGAACCAAAGCCTCCATCACCGGACCATCAGCCAATAACCGCGCATAATTCCAACCGTAACGGACAGATTCCTCACTCGTCCCCGCAGTCCCCTGAATCAACAACGTCGAATCACCAGAAATAGCCGCAGCCAAATGCTCAGAAACCCAAGACTTAGCCGTACCAGGAACACCCAAAAGCAACAAAGCCCTATCAGTCGTCAAAGTAGCAACCGCAATTTCAATAATTCGTCTATCCCCAATATACTTAGGCGTAACCTCAAACCCATTCTCCAAAGTTCCCCCCATCAAATAAGTCACCACCCCCTGAGGCGACAACCTCCAATTAGGCGGACGCTTCCCCTTATCAACATTCCCCAACTCCAACAACTCAGCAGCAAACTCCTGCTCCCCATGCTCCCGAAGCAACCCACCTTTCTCAACCCCCTCAACAACCCCCTCCTCAACAACTCCCTCAACAACTCCCTCTCCCTTCCCCCTTGGCGTCCTTGGCACCTTGGCGGTTCGTTTACCCTCACTCATCACACACCTCCCAAAGCTCGTATCATTTCAAACCTAAACCCCAAAATACTCAAAAAAATATCCACCGACACCCCCCAATAACTACTCTCCCGAAACTCCGACAACCTCAAAACCGCATCCTCATAAACCGAAGTACTCATAAAATACGGATACAACCTCTTCAACCCCTCCAACCATCGCGAAGCATAACCAATATTACTACCCTGCTCCTCAGAACACACCGCACTACAAAGATGTTCCAACACAAGCCGTGAAAACTCGTCACTCCAAAAATATTTACATTCCGACAACAAAGTATATCCCGCATTATCACCCCAAGGCTCAGGCTTCTCAGGAAAACAACGACTAATTAACCCCTCCCGACGCACTTGCGATAAAACACCCAAAAGCTCCAAACAACTAAAACTATTCCATTTCTTCCCCATCCCCTCAGCAATAGCCAAAACAACAGCCTCCCCCCAATCAGCATCCTGATATTGCACCGCAGCTTGTGACCATCCAGTTATCAATAAACGTTCCCACTCACTCCCATCAACCAAATGCACCAACTCCAAGGGTGTTTTCCCCCAATTTTGGCTCCAAAAAGAAGGAGGTACACATGACAACATTTGCAAAAGTAAATTAGCCTTATTATTTCCAAAATCTGAATTATACGTCGCCTCATTAACCCCATCACGCATCATTTCCCGCGTACTATCCTTAGGGTAAATTACCTGCACCTCGCTACCATTAAATTGAATCAAATCAGTAACACGTTGTATCATCCTTTGCACCAGACGAGATTCCGGCAGCTTTGCCAATAACCTTGCCGCAACATCACGTACCTGCTTGCGCTTGCCATCCAAAGCCGCTTCCAAAAACGGCTCATCTTCAATACTCAAACTAACTTCCAACGTTTCCAACAAGCTAGCTCGCGTCTCTACAGTTTCCTTCTTCCAGACACTTTGTAACTGTTGCAGCGCCGCTTCTCTATCTGTAGTACGTAATTTTTTTAGTATCAAAATCTTAGAATGAATACTACTAGTTAGCCAATCATCAACAGTATATTCACTTAAAACATAACCCCACTCAGGATTAAGCCCAGCTAACCAAAAACCTCGTTTACCTAAGACGGGTAAAATCGCTTCACGTAAATCATGACGACGTAACCCCAGAGTTAATATTTCCGGTAAATATACAGGGTGGACTCGTTTACCTGATTCTTTGAGAACAGTTAACCACTCTGGTAAAAGTTCCGGATATTTACCGTTTAACATTAACCTCAAATACTCCCCAACCCCAGCACTACAATAAGGTAAATCATCAACCTCACACTCTTCAGACAAAGATTTTTTTTGAGAAACACATAATTTACCCCCACGTTGATAAAGCGCAACAGTCCCAGATGCAGCGAGCAAACTCCCTTCTAAATCGCTACTATCCAAGCGACTCAACACTTCCCCTAATGAATTCTCGAACGGAGTCAAATTTTCCAAATTCAAATGGAGCTTATATTTCTCCGTTCCCAATATCGCCGTTTTTAGAAGCTGTTGCCAAAGCATAGATATTTAATTTAATCTTTAATTTATAACGATACTAAATTATCACCATCCACAGCACTAAGAGGTAGAAAATACTCACCATCCCATTCACCAAATATTTTCAAAGGGTATCCACCACTAAAAGCTAATAATTGCCAACCCTTTTGGAAATTTGGTTTCAAAGAAAGTTGATGTTCCTTGCTATCAGATACACACCAATAAGCATTATTTTGATAATTATTTATAAACGGAATTAAAGAATCTATAACCGCAGGAAACTCTCCCAACCAAGGATTTATTGATAAAGCCTCGGCGTAATTTGGCATCATTTCCCGAATATTACCATAACTATATATTGTAGAAACCTGTACTTTTATATCATTTCTTGACTTAACCAAAGCCCTCAGCGGATAAGCACTTTCAAAAAATACTAACTCAGCATCGATACTATTTCCTGTTACGAAACTATTATCTAAAGATTGACTACCATAAACAAAATTTAAAATTAAGGCACTTTTTTTAGTACGCTCACCCCAAAGCCAAATACGTTGAGTTTTCAAATTATCTGATTCTTCCACTCGTTGACCCAAAATTAACCAATTATCCTTTATACCCTCCTTTGCCAGTAACTCTTCTTGACTTTGCGTCCAACCAATTTGGGTGCGGATATCAGTTTGAACATCCGATGGTAAAGTGTCTAAGCGTTTAAAACCTTCAATCAGCAAATAAACACGTCCCAACCGACCCAATAACCTATCTTCCCAACCGACACCCGAAAAGGATACGCTCCCCATTTCTCGTATCATTCCCGCAATACCTGGTGCTTGAGCATCTACCAACCTCGCAGCAGTATCATCCCAAAAACTATAAGGTTGACCTTGGGCAATCACCAATCCTTGACGGACTAAATCGCGTAACCAAAGTTCTAAATCCTGCATCCCCGCTTGGACTTTTGCAAATCGTTGTTCAGCTCGCTTGGCTTTATCAGTTGTCATTTGTTGGCTGGTGACTGTTAACTGTTGACTGATGACTGGTGACTGTTGACTGTTGACTGTTGACTGATGACTGGTGACTGTTGACTGTTGACTGTGAATTATTTATATTTTTTGCTGACTAATTTGTTTTAACTTAACTGCTAACTACAATAATATTTTTTACCAATTTACTAACTTATTTACTAACCAAATTATTTTGACTAATAAAAATCACTGTGAACCGTCAACCGTCAACCGTCAACCGTCAACCATCAACATTCTCCTTACCTACTAATTCCCTTGCTTCATAAAAACGACAACCATGACAAGGACCACTAGGATTGACAGCACAGCGGATGTAACCAGACCTCGCATTCAATTTGCAACTGATATCTCCAATTAGATAACCCACTCCTTCCAAATAATAACGGTCACTTATATCAGGTCTACCATCAGGTCTATCAGCCCTAACACTATGGGACTCTCGCCCATGAGAACTCCCATAAGAACCCCCAAAATTCGCAACTTGCCTCATCCGTGCCCGTGTCCGTTGATGACTTTTACGGAGCATCCACAGAGAAAACAAAGAAGGTAAAAAACCAACGGTAATAACTAAAAGTGTCCTTAACACCTTTTATTTTCCTCTCAAATGTGGGTTACTAACGCCAATTATAGTCTAGTCCCTAATTTCAGCCTTTTTGACTCATGATAACAAGATGACTGTTAACCAATAAAAAGGCTGAGGACACTACTTTTATCAGCATAGCTGCTACAGATAGAGAGGTAAATTTTGTTTTAATATTTATTTCTTTAATTTTCGTAAACTTACTCAATTTTTCTTTTCAATTCCTTTGAAAGAAGCATTATCATCAGACAAATGCTTTACCTTATTTTTGCTGATGATTCCGTAACTTTTGCTACGCAGTGCTTGAGCAATATTTGCTGCTTCCCTTTCAGCACGGAATAAATCTACTTTTCGTGAAGTTAGTATTAACGAATTATTTGGTTGCTGCTTAATCCAAGGAACACTGACAGGAAAAAACCTTAAGCCTTCCTTAATATTTAAAGTACTAGCAATTTGTTTAAGCTCAATTATTGCTGCCTCTAACTCATGTGCCATCTGGTTAATAAATTCAACTTGCATCTGATAGCGCTCCCACTCAGTCACAAAATTTTCTTCATCAGGTCTAAGTGGCACAATCCCCTTCAAATGAGAAATTTGACTTTGTGTGGTGGTAGAATTATAGCTGTGTTTTGGATTATTCATAGCTCAGCTTGCACATAATGTGATTGCTAAGACATTCTACCAGACACGTGATACGTTAGTACTAATTAATGGGAATTTGTAAAGAACTTGTAACTACGACGCCATAATTCAAGCTTTTCAATAGTAATAGACTGAGTAGCGACATTAAAATTGTTGCCACGCCAATTAACTTCCGGGTCAGTAGTAAAGACACCACATTCCAACTGGTCAAGTTGAATATTCCAGTATTCACCAAACCTACTCTTTAAAGTAATGACCTGCTCAAAAACCTTATTTCTGTGCTTATTCCGGCGTTTTCGCTCAGTTGCACCAGTTGCGTCAGTGTCAATAAACTTAGTTTCAATTAAAAATAAATTTCCTTTTGTTGTAAGATAAACAAAATCGCATTTACCCAAATCAGTGTAATCAGCGATAGGCGACTTCTCAAACAAAAGCAATTCCACACAACAAGGGAATAATTCCTTAATATTTAAAAATAAATAGGATTGCAAAAGCAACTCTTTGTCATAGGGAAACCCGACGACACCTTCAAAAAACCTTTGAATATCCTCCTGACTTTGGGGTTGCATTTTTTTGCAATAAGTCACAAATTTAGTCAACTCGCTTGCGGTCATGAATTGTTTGTTCATTCCCTTGTTTGCCGCATAATTCCTCATAGCATAAAAATATACCATATACGGAAGAGTATATCATCCGCACAAGTAACCAAAAAAACTAAAATAGCTACTCCTGTCTACGTTATTATACTTAAACACAAGTCCCCATACTCCCCACTCCCCACTCCCCACTCCCCACTCCCCACTCCCCACTCCCCACTCCCTAAACCCCAGTAAGTAGCTTAAGAGTAGCAGGAAATCCAGCATTGTTGAGAGCTTGATAAATAGTTCTAGGGTCTTGTACCCAATATTGCCTACCAAAACGAACCATTTGACGATAATTTCCAGCCTGTACAACTCCGATAACAGGAACTTTACTTTTATCCTTGTCTCCAGAAAGTTCTTTTAAAATACTTCTGAGACGATGACGTTCGTGAATATCTATAACTTGTTCAGGTGTGAGTTCTATAATCACCACTTTTACCATCTCTACGGGTTCAGCATCATCAATAATTAACTGAGCCTTTTGTTCATCACGTTTATCTACCCTACCCCAAATAACTAATTGAGCATCAATTTGTAGTAGGGAACTAATACGCTCAAAATTATCGTTAAAAACCAACGCTTCTGCTTGCGTAGTCAAATCTTCAATTTGTAAAATCGCATATGGTTTTTGACTTTTTTGACTAATTTTTTTACTAACATTATTCAGCATTACAACAACGCAAACAGTATTTTCTTTGGTTTGCTGTCCCAATTGTGAAAGAGTAATTGGTCCCAAAATCTGTGTTGACTGGCTAAGAGATTTTAATGGGTGGTCAGACACATAAAATCCTAATAATTCCTTCTCTTTTCGTAATTTTTCTTGTGGGGGCAAATCATTTACAGGCTTAGCCTTAGGAGCGCTATCAAATGTACTTTGAGCTATCTGATTATTACTACCATTAGAAGCGAAAGCACCTCCTAACAAATCAAAAAGATTTCCTTGACCAGTATCTCTATCTTTAGCGCGAGACTGTGCCCAATCGTATACTAATTCTAAATCTTGGAGCAATTGGTTACGGTTGGTATTAATTTTATCAAAAGCACCACAATAAATTAATGATTGTAAAGTACGACGGTTCACAGTACCCAAATCAATTCTGTCGCAGAAATCCGCTAAAGATTTAAATGCTACTCCACTTTCTCTTGCTTCTAAAATTGCAGCAATAGCATTTTGTCCCACAGTTTTGACTGCTGACAATCCAAATAAAATATTTTTATCTGATGGTGTAAAATCGACTTCAGAACGGTTAATATCAGGCGGTTCTATATGAATACCCATTACATTGATACAGCTAGAAATATATTTTTGTACTTTCTCTGTATCATTGCTGTTAGATGTTAACAGCGCCGCCATATATTCTAATGGATAATTAGCTTTTAAATATGCAGTTTGATATGTAACATAACCATAAGCAGTCGAGTGGGATTTATTAAAACAATTAGAAGCTAGCAACCCATTTCTAATTACAAAATTATGGTCGCGCTCTACCCCGATGTCATAAACATCTTGCGTACCCAATGACTTACGAGTAATTATTTTAACCATACATCAACTCGCTTCATCTATATGATATTGATTAATTCAATTCGTTGAGTATAATGTACCCTCCGACCTTCTTACACAAAAAATACTCAAAAGTAGATAAAATTTAGCCTTAACCAAAGTAGCCATTGCTTTGTGAGCGAGTCTTTGGTAAGAGAGTATAGGACGAGCTGCACCAAAAAGCCTAGAAATACATTATGACTTGGTGGCACTGCTATAGTTCAGAGCTTAACTGGGTATTTAAGAACAACGGAGAAACGCATGGCATCCATACGCGAGTTGCATAATCAACTGATTAATAAAGAACGCTCAGCTGAGGAAATTACCCAAGAAAGCTTAGAGCGAATTCAAGCATTAGAGCCGAAATACCATAGTTTTTTACATGTGACGGCAGAACAGGCATTAGAGCAAGCGCGGAAGGTGGATGCTAAAATCGCCGCTGGGGAAGAAATAGGCATGTTAGCGGGAATTCCTATTGGTATAAAAGATAATTTGTGTACCAAAGGTATCCCTACCACTTGTGCTTCTAAAATTTTGCAGAATTTTGTACCCCCTTACGAATCAACGGTGACGCAGAAACTTAACGAAGCTGGTGCGGTAATGGTAGGTAAAACCAATATGGATGAGTTCGCGATGGGAAGTTCCACCGAAACCTCAGCCTACCAAACTACTGCTAACCCCTGGGATATTTCACGAGTTCCTGGTGGTTCTTCCGGTGGTTCCGCAGCAGCAGTCGCAGGGGGAGAATGTGTCGTATCTCTGGGTTCAGATACCGGAGGTTCTATTCGTCAACCAGCATCTTTTTGCGGGGTCGTGGGAATGAAACCCACCTATGGACTAGTTTCCCGCTACGGTTTAGTTGCTTATGCTTCTTCTTTAGACCAAATAGGCCCATTTGGTCGCAGTGTGGAAGATACGGCCATATTACTAAATGCTATTGCGGGTTATGACCCAAAAGATTCCACCTCTCTGAAAACAGAAATACCTGATTATGCTTCAGCTTTGAGACCAGACCTAAAAGCCAGAGGTAAGATAAAAGTTGGCATCATTAAAGAAACTTTTGGCGAAGGATTAGATTCCGCAGTAGAAGAAGCCGTTACTAAAGCCATCGACCAACTACAAGCTTTAGGAGCGGAAATTCAAGTTATTTCCTGTCCCCGTTTTCGTTACGGATTAGCGAGTTATTACATTATCGCCCCTTCTGAAGCATCAGCAAACCTAGCTCGTTACGATGGTGTCAAATACGGTTATCGTACAGAGGAAGCTGATAACCTACTATCAATGTATACCCGTACTCGTGCTACAGGCTTTGGCACTGAGGTCAAACGACGGATAATGATTGGTACTTATGCTCTGTCGGCAGGTTATTACGACGCTTATTATCTTAAAGCTCAAAAAGTCCGCACCCTAATTAAAGAGGACTTTGAAAAAGCTTTTAAACAAGTTGATATTCTTGTCTCTCCCACCGCTCCCACGACAGCTTTTAAAGCAGGGGAAAAAACCACAGACCCCTTGAGCATGTATTTAAATGACTTAATGACAATACCAGTCAACCTTGCTGGTTTACCTGGTATAAGTGTACCCTGTGGTTTTGATAGTCAAGGTTTACCAATCGGTTTGCAACTAATTAGTAACGTTTTACGTGAAAGCCTACTACTTAACGTGGCTTACGCTTATGAACAATCCACAGATTGGCATTTAAAGACCCCGTAAACAATTCGCGAATTGCTCAAGGTGTCTGTTGAGGGTTTGCTGGTTGGGAAGTTGTATACGTAACTGTCTTTACCTCACCCTCACCTCCAATAGGTTTAGCTTGTTCGTTGTTTGCTGAAACTAAAACAACACCGGCATTACCTGCGAGTACTGTTAACTTTTGTACTGCATTTACAGTTTTCTTTTCGCCTTTATTTAATGTTCCCTCATATACAATTTTTCCATCTGCTCGCACTCGTACCCAAGAACTACCTTGCAACTCTAAAGTAACTGCTACCTGCTGCGACCCAGAATTAACAGTGGGAGATGCGGTTGGACTTGGTGTTTGGTTTATTGCTGAGCTTGGTGTTGGACTTTGTGTCGCGCTTGCTATTGGACTTGATGTTGGACTTGGTGTTGCGCTTGCTATTGGACTTGGTGTTGGACTTGCTGCTGGACTTGCTGCTGGACTTGCTGCTGGACTTGGTGTTGGACTTGGTGTTGCGCTTGCTGCTGGACTCGGAATAGGAGTAGCTATGTTGCTTGCTATTGGAGTCGGAGTTGATGCGACTGGTAATGTAGGTTTTGGTGTTTGTATAGCTTCTTTTTGGGATGTTGCTTGACTTTCAATATTTTGGTTCTGGGTCTTAGATTGAGCTTGACGTTGCGGATTGAGTACGTAAAAAAGCCCGAAGGATGCAACAGCTATTAATAAAGCGTAAGGGACAAATAGAGGTATATGTATACTAGGTACTTTTGCCGTAATCTTGCTTTCATCGTGTACTTCAGGAGGAAAGCAAATTTTACCAAAGTCGTGTGCTAAATCAGTCCCATTAAGCCCAACAATATCTCCATAACGACGGACAAATCCTTGTACAAAAACAGCCTCCTGTAAATCTTCAAATCGTCCTTCTTCTAAGGCTTTCAAAAATACAGGCCGAATACATGTGTACATAGCAATCTCGTCAATTGACAAAGATTTTCCTTCCCGTGCTGTTTTCAGTTGCACCACTATTTCTTTTAGCTGCTCTGTTTGTGTTTCGTTTAACAGTTTCACTGTTTTCTCCCTCAGTGCCACCAAGTGATTATTATTCAATAAAATCAGTACCGAAATAAATGTATATTAATTTACTAAATTACAACCGTTATCTTTTGATAATTGTTGCACAAATTATTTCTACTTAGAAAATACCAAAACCTTCCGTTTTGGTAAAGATTATTATGTAACTGTATTTACAAATACTTACATGAAGAGAAAAAAGCTGCAACATCCTATACAACTATTATTTATGAAACTACTTTGGGCAGTAATGTTCGCGGCATTCCTGTATACTTCCGCATGTGTTTTTTTGTCCTTTATACAAACAAGGATGATTTTTGTCCCCACAGCCGTGATTGAAAAAACACCAGAATTATTTAATCTACAGTATGAAGAAGTTTGGTTACCTGTGTTTAATAGCACTGGTAAAGCAGAGCGGATTCACGGTTGGTGGATAAAGGCAAACCAACCAGAAAGCAAAATATTACTGTATTTACACGGAAACGGATTCAACATTGGTGCAAATATTGCTCAGGCAAAAATATTTCAGCAGATGGGGTTTTCGGTGCTGCTAATTGACTATCGAGGTTATGGACGTAGCGAAGGTAGTTTCCCTTCAGAAGTGCAAGTGTACCAAGATGCAGCCACCGCTTGGGATTATCTAGTAAAAGACAAAAAAATCCTACCTAGTCAAATCTTGATTTACGGACATTCTCTGGGTGGTGCGATTGCCATTGATTTAGCAGCAAAATATCCAGATGCAGCTGGGTTAATCGTGGAAAGTACTTTTACATCAATCAGAAAAGTGATAGATTACCGGAACACTTTTTGGATGTTTCCCGTCGATTTAATCTTAACACAGGGCTTTGAATCGATTGACAAGGTATCAAAATTGAAGATGCCCATCTTATTTATTCATGGCACAGCGGATTCTACAATACCAGCATTTATGAGCGAACAACTATATAATGCTGCTCCCGAACCAAAACAGTTAATTTTAATAACCGGTGCAGGACATAATAACGTAGCAAATTTTGCTCCCTCTCAATATATACAAGCCATCAAATCCTTTCTGGAAGAGGTGTTTGTTGAATATTAGTCATTGGTCAGTAATTATTAGTCAGTTGTCAGTAGCTGATTAAGTTATTGGAAGTTAAGAAATAAGTATTAGCAACCAATAACTTATGGCTGACAACTACCTAATGATATATTTGTCACGTAAGTAATAACTTTTAATATTTTTGTAATTAGCCTGGAAATTATACATAACTCTCCGGAAAAGTCTACAGACAACAGAAGAAATTACACAGGTAATACTAAAATTTTTTCTTATCTCCGAGAGGCTTCACAAAATGACTATGGCAACTACATATTCTTTACAAATACCTGGACAACCCACTATTGAAATTTCTCGTGATGAGTTGCGTTCTCTCCTAGGTGATATAGAAGGTGAACTACACCGTAGTAAAGTTTACCGTATTGCCATAGCAACAATGCAAAAGATGCTTGGTGAATCTGCGGAACAAGCTAATTTTTTATTCAAAGCTGTCGGTAGAGAAGCAATTAGTTTAGCATTTAAGCAATTTGCTCAAAATCACCATAAATTTACTAATTTTAACCAAGAATCTAACACTGAAAGTGAAGCAAGCACTGTCTCGGAACAAACGAATTCTAACTCATTCGGAGAACAGTCTAACGATTTATCACAGTGCTTAACTAGTGTTAAATCACACCAACAATTCTCTGTGGAAAGTATTGACAATCATCCTGTAGACTATGTTACAAACGATGAAGTAAATAATGCTTCCACAAAGACCGAGGTGTTAAAAAATATGGCAAATTCTTCAGCAATAAATACAGAGGAAAAAGCCAAAGATTCTTCGTCAAAAGGGTGGTTTAAACCCCATAGCAAAGCTAAGCAAGCAGAGCTTGACAAGCAATTAGCAGTTGAACAACGTTTAAAGATATTGTCTGAAATAGGACAAGAGCTAAAACAAGCACGTCTTGACCGTGGTTTTTCTCTAGAACAATTAAACGTTTACACTCATGTACCAATCCATCAGATGCAAGCGTTAGAGAATGGTGAGTTGGAAGCTTTACCCGAAGATGTATTTATACGTGGTTTTATTAGAGTAACAGCCAATGCTTTAGGTTTAAATGGCACAAAATTAGCAGCATCTTTACCAGCACCCGAACCGAGCAAAACTGTTATACCCGCTTCTTGGTATCAAGATAAAACGAACGCTGGATTAGGAATGCAACTCAGTCCCGTACATTTGTACTTTGGATATACTGCACTTGTAGCTGGAGCTGTGGGAGGATTATCGATGTTGTCCCAAAGTGGAACTGAACATCGATTGCTGAATCCAGACAATACGACCCCAACTTCACCATCTGTAACTCAATCAAATCGCGACAAAGAAGCAACAGCAAAACCAGGACTCAAATCCAATAACCGTGGAGTCTCTGTTGGTGCTGGGATTTCTGCTCCTGAAGCGCTTAATTAAATGGGAATTGGGAATTGGGAATTGCTAATCGGGAATTGGTGGTTGCTTGCTCCTTGAAATATTTACCAATTACCCATTACCAATTACCAATTACCCATTACCAATTCCCCACTTTACGCAGCAGCCTCTGCTTTATGACGAGGATTTTGCAAACTCAAATACAACTTGTTAAGCGCATTTATATAGGCTTGTGCGGAAGCAGCAATAATGTCAGTGTTTGCTGCATTACCTGAAAATACTTTATCTTCAAAGCGCAACCTGATTGTTACTTCCCCAATAGCGTCAATGCCTGCTGTAACTGATTGCACTGAGAATTCAATCAATTCATTCGGTACATTTACAACTCTATTAATGGCTTTGTAAACTGCATCCACAGGCCCAGTACCAATCGCAGCATCAATTAATTCTTCACCATTAGGATTTCTAAGGGTAACAGTTGCAGTGGGTTTGGCATTAGAACCACAGGAAACTTGTACCAACTCTAATTTAAACAAATCTGGTGCTTGTTGGATTTCGTCGTTAACTATAGCCTCCAAGTCCCAATCTGTTATATCTTTCTTTTTGTCAGCAATTTCCTTAAAGCGGACAAAAGCTTTATTTAACTCATTTTCTGATAATTCGTAGCCCAATTCCCGCAAACGACTGCGGAAGGCATTTCTTCCGGAAAGTTTACCCAAAACTATTTGATTTTCGGTTAACCCAATCAGTTGGGCATCCATAATTTCATAAGTCAGTTTGTTTTTTAATACACCATCTTGATGAATACCAGACTCGTGGGCAAAGGCATTAGCCCCTACGATAGCTTTGTTTGGCTGTACCAACATCCCTGTTAAATTAGAAACCAGACGCGATGTTTTATATATTTGTCGCGTATCAATATTTGTCAACGGCTCTTCGGACTCAATAGGTCTTCCCAAAAATGAGTTGTAGTATTGTCGTCGTACGTGCAACGCCATAACCAACTCTTCTAAAGCTGCGTTTCCTGCACGCTCACCAATACCATTAATAGTACATTCTAACTGGCGTGCGCCGTTTTTGACTGCCTCTAAAAAATTGGCAACGGCTAAGCCTAAATCGTTGTGTCCATGAACTGAGATTATTGCTTGGTCTATGTTGCGGACGTTATCTTTGATGCCTTTTATCAATGCTCCAAATTCGCTGGGAGTCAAATAACCTACTGTATCGGGAATATTGACGGTTGTTGCTCCTGCCGCTATTGCTTTTTCCAGTACCTGATATAGAAATTCTGGGTCAGAACGTCCCGCATCTTCTGGAGAAAATTCCACATCAGCAGTAAAACTCTTAGCATAGGCTACCATTTCTTCTGCTAGCGCCAATACTTCTTGGCGATTTTTCTTGAGTTTGTACTGCAAGTGGATATCAGAAGTGGCAATAAAAGTATGAATTCGTCCTTTTGCAGCACCTTTAATTGCTTCTGCGGCAGTTTTAATATCATCACGTCGCGCTCGTGCCAAACTACAAATCACTGGACCGTCTTCTTTACCTACACTTTGGGCTATCTTACTTACCGCTTCAAAATCTCCTGGACTAGCAAAAGCGAAACCGGCTTCTATTATGTCTACTCCCAAACGTGCTAGTTGCTTCGCTATTGTTAACTTCTCCTCAATATTTAAAGTCGCACCTGGGCTTTGCTCGCCATCACGCAATGTTGTGTCAAAAATGATAATTCTTTCAGGTTTAGCGTTCATTAGACTTTAGAGTTAGTTTTGTTTTTGTTTTTTAGTGTTTGCTTCAAATATCTTCAACTTTTAGATATTTTACTTTTAATTATGTAAATAATTATTAAGATTATTGCCCATCGACTTTTTCTATAACTGGGCGAATATCATTTAAATCTATATATCTATCCGTAGCATTACGTAATTCTCTCGCTATCATTCCCTCTGTGGACACTACAGTTATATGGGTATTTTTAGAACGTAATAATTCAATTGCTCTTTCAAAATCTCCATCTCCACTAAATAAAACTACTCTGTCATATTGGTCTACCGTATTAAACATATCGACGACAATTTCTATATCTAAATTAGCTTTTTGTGAGTAGCGACCAGAGTTATCATCATAATATTCTTTTAGAATTTTAGTTCTGACTGTATACCCTAAACTAATTAAAGCGTCTCTAAATCCTCTTTGGTCTTGCGGGTCTTTTAAGCCTGTGTACCAAAATGCGTTGATTAACGTCGTTTCTGCTTGTTCATGCCTAAAATAGTCTAAAACTCTTCGCGGATCAAAAAACCAGCCATTTTTTTGTTGAGCATAGAACATATTGTTTCCGTCTACAAAAATAGACAGACGATTCATTGGAATACCCATTACGTTACACCTAAATATAAAGAAATCAATTTAAGATGGAATAACCGATTATAGCAATTATAAAATGACAAATATGCTAATATCTATAAAGTGAATTTTCATGTATAGGTTTTATCTATCCTCTTTCAATACATAATATAGACTTTAACAAGAGACTTTACTAAATTTGGCAAATGGTGTTATAGCTTAAGACAAGCGCGGTATGTTGCACCCTGTGATTAAAATTTACCAATAAAATTGACTTAATAACACTATTGTTAACTCTATATAAGTTAAGTTTACCCCCAAAGAGGTATGTGTATCTCACTAAAAGATAAATGTTGACTCATCCTCATCATCAATTGGACTCAAGTAATGACCTAGTGAGTGGGAACTGTTATAAAAAGCCACTTTACGAGTTACTTTGTAATTCTGTGTTTGGAAATCAATTACAAGTAGCATTTATCCACAAAAAGTTAGCCACATCCATAAAAAAAGTCAAAAGTAAGTTTTTCATAATCTGAGGTTATAGGTTAGTTGCTGAGTTATTAAAAAAGTAGGGTATGCGAACAATCCTACGTAAGCTTTGTCAAATTATTATCTTTACCCAATTGAGTATCTGAGGCGTTGTAGTATGCTAATCAGCGCTATCACAGCAACAATCCTCAGTGCTAATATACTCACGATGGACTCGTAATGAGGTTTACACCACCTTTTCCCGGGATTGCGGGGGTAGCCCCAGAATATACTTATAATTCATAATTACTAATTCACAACTACTCAAACAGTTGCGGAACAATTACAGTGGGTAGCGAAGTCTATTAATTGAGGTGTTTTTTCGCGAAGCTGCAAACAGCCGACACCAATGACACCGAAACACAAATATCATAGGGAATATGGAGTAGTATAAAGTTATATATGATAATCAATTAAATTTTACTCTCCAATTGAGTAAATTTCCCTAATTTATCGCCCTATTTTTGATTGTGGATTTTAGATTTTACATTGACAATGCAGCTAAATACAGGGTTTTAGCTGCACAGTTCTAGAGAATGGATTTAGTCCATACTTGAAATCGAAAAACTGTAACAAAAAAAACACGCATTATTCTAAAATCTGTACTCTCAAGTGTAAAATTTAAAATTGTTGAGTCAGCAAAAAGAGTCGTTATACATAAACAATTTGGTAAGACGATATGGCAGAAGAATCTACATCTACCTTAACCAATAAAAAACTGAAATCTGCCAATCGAACGTCAAATAGACTTACCAGAGCGACTTCGACGGCATCGGCACATCTGTCCAAAATTATGGGACGATTGGGTCATTCGCTAGCTGGAGCTTCTTGTGTTTTTGCCGCTCTACTTGCCGCTTCGGGGTCAAACTTACCTAAATTGATGGAGTTTCAAGCACACACTGCTTTCTTTCGGCTACGTGGTCAGGTTTCTGAGATTCCCAAAGAAATTGTGATTTTGGCGATTGATGACCAGTCAATTTCGGTACCAGAGCAATACTACAAAACAGACCCACTGGAAGTTCCTCACCTCGAACCCCTACAAAATTTTCCCTATAAACGCGAAGCTTACGCCAAAGTAATTGATAAGTTAATGGCCGTTGGGGCACGTGCGGTCGCATTAGATATTGTTTTTGATACACCTAGTAGTTATGGACTGTCCGATGACCGTAAGTTGTTGGCATCACTAAGACGTCATGGTGATAAAGTTGCCTTAGCCGCTCTTTATGAAAATTCTCAGACACACCAAGGTGATTTTCTACAACTGCGTCAACCAGAGGAAATGTTTCGTCAAAGACCTGTTGCTATAGGAACCGCTAATTTTCCTTTAGAAATAGACGGAAAAATACACCGATTAGGAAGTGCTTTCACAAGCAGTTTGCCCAAAGATGATGATTTCAGAACTAAAGTACCAGACTTTGCTCAAGCAACCCTCAGCGCTGCAGGCGTAAATTTTCCTAAACCAAAAGGCGATCGCATTTATTATTACGGGTCAAATGGGTCATTCGACTCGATACCCTTCTGGCATGTATTCGACCCACAAAACTGGAATACTTATTTGCAAGGTGGAAAATATTTTAAAGATAAAATTGTCGTCATTGGGGCAACAGCAAAATTACCCAATGACTACCATCCAGTACCGATATCCCCAAGCGCTCTAGAGTCGGAAGAAATGTCGGGGGTGGAAATTCAAGCAAATGCTATCGCTACTTTAATGGAAGGCAGGGCTTTAGTACAAGTGATTCCTAATCCCTTACTACAGGGTTTATTTGTACTAACTTTGGTCGGGGGATGTACCTTTATTGTGTACAAAACTAAAGGAGGAGTAACAAGATTTTTTACTAGCCTAGCACTAGGAGGCGTTTGGACAAGCGTCAGCTACTTTAGTTTTGTACATAGTAGTTTAATTTTTCCCACAGCTATTCCATTAGTAGGCATATGCGCGGTAGGCATATCGTATCTAGGAACAGAAGTAGCAAAAGAAATGATAAGGAAAACTCAAATGGTAAAAGTTTTCCAAAAATATGCTAACGACCGCGTTGTTCAAGAAATACTCAGCCAGCAGGACGACCTCAAAGACCTACTGGAACAACGACAAATGGCAATCTCTGGTAAGATAATTGACGCACGCTATAAAATAGCAAAAGTACTAGGTTCCGGTGGCTTCAGTGAGACATACGTTGCAGAAGATACCAAGCGTCCAGGAAATCCTTTATGTGTCGTCAAGCAATTAAAACCCGCCAATAGTAAGCTAGAAGCCTTAGAAATCGCCAGACGTTTATTTAACTTAGAAGCTCAAATATTAGAAAAATTGGGGATGCATGGACAAATTCCCCAGCTTTTGGCTTATTTTGAAGAAGACGAAGAATTTTATCTAATTCAAGAGTATATACTTGGTCATCCATTAAGCCAGGAACTATCAACAGGAAAACGTTTGCCAGAAAGTATTGTTATCAAAATTCTGCGTGACTTGTTGCGAACCTTAGTATTTGTTCATGACCACGGAGTAATTCATCGGGATATCAAACCCAGCAATATTATTAGACGACACTCAGACCAAAAACTGGTATTAATTGACTTTGGTGCTGTCAAACAAGTGACAACACAAATAATGGAAAATGCAGACCAAAGTGCCTTTACAATAGGCATTGGAACAAGAGGCTACGCACCACCAGAACAATGTATAGGTCGTCCGCAATACAGTAGCGACATTTATGCTGTAGGGATGATAGGTATAAAAGCCTTGACAGGTATAGCACCTCATGAAATAGAGAGAGATGCGTCTTCTGAGTTAAAATGGACTCATAAAGCAAATGTTAGCCCGATGCTTGCTGAGATTTTGACCAAAATGGTTTTGGATGATTGGAAATATCGCTATCAATCCGCATCCCAAGCACTAGAAGCTCTTGAGGATTTGGATAATTCCGGAAAGGAAGACCCCTCATCAACTCAACATACAGCATTGATTAACAATGACTTTCATGAAGACTCTGACACTCCTACCACACCTTGGTCAATAGTATCTGAGGTGGATACATCTAATTCAGGAAATTCCCTTAATACCGTCTTTAATCGGGGTTTAGGCTGACGAAGGTGATTCCACAGCAATAAAACCCTAATGTATGGCTATATGAAACCACACCCCCAACCCCCTCTCCGTACACCTACCGTGTACACGGGGAGGGGGCTACGATTTTTTATTTCACTATGCTTACTGATTTATGTTTCTTGTGTACGTGCCAATTAATTTCTAGAAGGTTTTCGGTTGGGTGTGAGGTTTTCTTTGTGATATGGGTTCAAAAACCTCACTTTTAATTTTTCAAGCTAAGTGCTTGGCAGGTTGGTTGTAGGGGGAGTGACAGGAGGTGTTTCCTGGGGAATTACTGGTTTTGAATCCGTTGGAATAGGCGTCACCGTAGGCAATGGAGTTGGTTGTGATGTTGGAATCGGTATCACTGTAGGTAATGGTGTCGGAGTTGTTGGTATAGTTGGCTGCGTCGGTATAACTGGTGTTGTTGGGGTAACTGTTATTGGTGGTGTTGGTGTTGTCGGTTGCGTCGGTGTAACTGGTGTTGGTGTTGGGGTAACCGTTATTGGTGGTGTTGGTATTGTCGGTTGCGTCGGTGTAACTGGTGTTGGTGTTGGGGTCACCGTTATTGGTGGTGTTGGTGTTGTTGGATGGGTCGGTATAACTGGTGTTGGTGTTGGGGTCACCGTTATTGGTGGTGTTGGTGTTGTTGGCTGCGTTGGTATAACTGGTGTTGGTGTTGTTGGCTGCGTTGGTGTAACTGGTGTTGGTGTTGGAGTCACCGTTATCGGTGGTGTTGGTGTTGTTGGATGGGTCGGTGTAACTGGTGTTGGTGTTGGGTTCACCGTTATTGGTGGTGTTGGTGTTGTTGGCTGCGTTGGTGTAACTGGTGTTGGTGTTGTTGGCTGCGTTGGCGTAACTGGTGTTGGTGGTGTTGGCTGCGTTGGTGTAACTGTTGTGGGTGGTGGTGTCGGTGTTGGTGTAACTGTTGTGGGTGGTGGTGTCGGTGTTGGTGTAACTGTTGTGGGTGGTGGTGTCGGTGTTGGTGTAACTGTTGTGGGTGGTGGTGTCGGTGTTGGTGTAACTGTTGTGGGTGGTGGTGTCGGTGTTGGTGTTGGTGTAACTGTTGTGGGTGGTGTTGTCGGTGTTGGTGTTGGGGTAACTGTTGTGGGTGGTGTTGTCGGTGTTGGTGTTGGGGTAACTGTTGTGGGTGGTGTTGTCGGTGTTGGTGTTGGTGTAACTGTTGTGGGTGGTGTTGTTGGTGTTGGTGAGTTATTTCCAGCACCTGTGTTGTTATTATTTCCAGTACTAGGCTGCCCTACCCCTGTACCATTTTTAGTATTATTTGGTTTATCTATATTAGATACAATTTCTCCTGACTCTAACAGAGAGTCCACAGGATAGGCAGTAACATCGATATTATTATTAGTATTATTAGCCGGACTTGGCGAAGCTGTTGAAAGCTTAACAAAATTAGGATTTGCAATTACATCTTTTCCAGCAACAGGAGCCTGCTTTGACACAGCTTCAGTGGTTTCAGATTGAACACTGGCAATTGCTGGGTCTGAATTAGGTTCGCCATTTCGCATGGTCAAATCCAAATCCCATGCTAATTCGCTAGTTTCATAAAAAATTCTCAGGTCAAATTCAAATATCTGAATTTTATTTTTAATAATTACAGCCATTTGACCGGCTTTTAGTACCTGAGATGAAGAGGCATCATTATTAGAAACTTCAATTTTGCTATCAGTCAGCGCTCCCACAACTGTAATGTCTGTTTGTGGGTCATAACGTACAAATAAGGCCGAACCACGAATAGCTGCGGCTGCATTTGGTGTCCGTAAACGTGTTTGTCCACGTCCTGGAGGAATCAACAATAAAACAGTTCCATTAGTCAGCCTCATTTCTCGCGTTCTTGGTACAAAGCGAAAAACAGCTTGCTCACCAATACGCGCTAATGAGCCATCGTTAAAACGTAAATCAGCTAAAGAAGACCTACCAGTAGACAATCCATCACCCGGAGTCATTGAATCCGCTTTACGTGCTTGACGCGAAGGTTGATTTTGAGGCATCAGTCGCACCAAATTACGAAGATTCTGAACTACAGCTCGCGTCAAAGGAACTGTAGCTACAGCTTTATTTGGCAGAGGAATCGCAATTACCCCCCATACACCAATCACCAACAACGGTAAAAATTTGCGAAGCATAACTGTTGAGCCTCAAAACACTTAACCAGGAACAAAGTAGATGAATGCGGGTTCAGACATTTCTGATAATTAAATTAAGTAAATGCGTCCTTCTGAAATATTATAATAGCTATTTTACGTGAATTTACGTAATGTTCTTATTCATTGTAAAGAGTAAATCTGAAAATTCACCAGTAGATACAATTTACTTAAGAGTTTTTTCAGATTCATCAGATGTTTTAATGATAAATGCTACGCTGATAATTAGGGTGTATTACTTGTATTTTTTGTAGTTATAGTTGTTTTGATTGAATATTGACGTTATGTACCGTGGTTAAAGTTTCTGATAAATATACAACATCAGCCTGGGACTTTCCGGAAAGCTTGCGGGTTTACGTAAGGCAAAGAATTTTAAAAATGTTTTCTGAGTTACGCCCTTATCTATGGTTTTCGATTTGCTTGGTATCATTCGGTGTATGCTGGAGCATAGGCACAGAGCAAGTATTAGCTTCAGACACAATTCCAAAACCAAGTGAAAGTGACGAGTTAATTAGTGGTGCTGCAGATGCGACTTGGGGACAAATAGAAAAAGAGGATGAACAGCAAAAAAAAGTAGAATTATATCCAGTTACCTCTATTTTCTCCCTCTCTACCCCAATATTTTCACAAGTTCCCACATCAGCACCGCCAGCAGCAGCCCCACCCCCAGCACCACCACCAGCCCCAGCGCCACCAGTGCAGGTGCCAGAACCACCTAAAAATAATCCAGTCAATATACAAAGACCAGCAGAGCCTCCACAGCTAGAAGTTCAGCCAAATAATTTACCAGCGCCTTCTCTAACTGAACCAATCGAGCAAAGGCTCAAACCTGTGGAGATAGATTTCACACAAAGGCTGGAAAAACTTCGACAAATACTACAGGAAAATGCAGAATTTTCTACTGAACCTAACACCCAACCCAATACCCAGGGTGAACTAGGTGTATTAGTATTACGTCCAATACCCCTACCACCAGAGCAACAATTACCTCCCCCCCCAGTACAACCCCAACCTCCTGTCGCAACCCGTAAGCCCATAGGTTATTTACTAGCTCGTGTCAGCTATTTTAATACAAACAACATCTTTTCCTCAGCGGTAAATCCAAAAGAAGATGGTTTAATTTACACAGGATTGAACTTAGGTGCTGAACCCATATCTTTAGGTTCCAAAACTTTTTTAACTGCAGGAATTGAAGGTAATTTAATTCGCTATGTAAATCAATCAAGATTCAATTCCAACCAACTTGGGCTTCAACTAAATATTTACCAACAGCTCAACCAGCAAATGTTTGCGGAGATTGGCTGGAACAACCAACAACTTTTTTACGCCAGAAACGACGAGACTTTCGGCTTCACATCGGGACAACGCTTTTTCAACGAGCATTCATTACGTTTTTCTTTAGGAAGACGAGACTCTCTAAATAAAAAACTCTCATTGTATAGTTTTTACGAATTTCGTTGGAGTTTGGCAGACCCAGATAGTCGTAATCGATTAATCAATTCTTTATCGGTTTCTTTAAACTATGACTTACTACAATTCATGCAAGTCGGACTTGGTTACCAATTTGGCTTTTCAGAATTTACTCAACGTTCAAGAGAAGACGTATCTCACAGAATATACGGATACTATAACTACGCAATAAACGACTTAAATACTATTAACTTACAAGCAGGTGTAAGCTTAGGTAATTCTACAGAAAAAAATATTGACTTTAATAGTTGGTTCTTTAGTTTCAGCTACGTTTGGAATATTGGAAGATTTTAACAATTGTTGGCTGTTAACTGTTGGCTGTCAACTTACCCACTCCCCACTCCCCACTCCCCACTTCCCACTCCCCACTCCCCACTCCCAACTCCCCACCCTAATAACTAATCCAATCGCTCCAACTACCGGCATAAAGTTTAGCGTTACGAATGCCAGCTAATTCCAAAGACAATAAATTAACACAAGCAGTAACTCCAGAACCACAATAAACTATAATTTCTTCTGCTGATTTTATATTTTCCCAACGCTGACACTGCTCTGATATTGACAATAAATAACCGCTGGTATCTGTAACTTCTTGCCAAGGATAATTAATAGCACCATCAATGTGACCAGCTATTTTATCGATGGGTTCTTTTATGCCCAAATAACGCTCATTTTCTCTGGAGTCTACTAATATAACTCCGGAAGTATCCTTGCGAGTTCTCACATAAGTAATATCCGCTAGCATTTCCTGTTTGACCTGTGGCAAAAAATTAGCAGTTTGTGGTTGGGGAATAATATTTGTAACAGGATAACCAGCATTTTGCCATTGTGAAAATCCACCATTCAAGACTGCGACTTGCTCGTGTCCAAAATATCGTAATAACCACCATAAACGTGATGCAAAAGCTAAACGGGAATCATCGTAAGCGACAACTAGAGTTTTTTGGAAATTTACTCCCATTGTTGATAATTTTTGCCCCAGTTCTAGAGGATTGGGTAAAGGGTGTCTACCACCATGCTTTTGTAAAAAACTCGATAGGTCTTCATTTAAATCTAAATAATATGCTCCTGGAATATGAGCAGCTTCGTACTGTTGTTTTCCCAATTGTGGGTCAGCCAAAGAAAAGCGACAATCTACAATAACTACTTCTGATTTTTGTAGATGTTCCGAAAGCCAAAGTTGTGATACTACTTTCATTATTGCTAATTGCTAACTGCTAATCGTCAACCGTCAACCGTCAAGCGTGGACTTATGGAAAACTTTACACCACAATCAACCGCAGATGGCTCTTTTACCTTTTTTTCTCAAGAGTTTAACGAGCTATTCCATAGTCACTATGGAGCACGTCAAGAAAGTTTTCTTAAATTTTGTGTACCTTCTCAACTAGCTTTTAAATCAAGTAAAGGAGTTTTAAAAATTTTAGATATTTGTTATGGACTAGGATATAACACAGCTGCTGCTTTACAAACGATTTGGACTAATAATCCAAATTGTTTTGTTGAAGTTATCGCTCTGGAACTTAATCCATTAGTACCACAAGCTGCTATTTCCCATAATTTATTTAGCGATTGGGATTATGAATATATTCAAATCTTAACAAAACTTGCAAATTCTTATTCCGTACAAACAGAACGTCTCAATGCTAAGTTACTAATTGATGATGCAAGAAAAACAATTCAAACAGTCTACGCATCTGGTTTTAAAGCTGACGCAATTTTTCTCGACCCTTTTTCACCACCTCAGTGTCCTCATCTGTGGTCAGTCGAATTTATAAAACAGTTGACTCTGTGTTTACACTTAGATGGCATACTGACTACTTATTCCTGTGCTGCTGGAGTGCGTGCAGCACTTTTAAATGCTGGCTTAGCGATTGGCTCCACCTCACCAGTCGGACGAAAAACTCCTGGTACGATAGCCATTCATAGCAATGCTGAAGATGGCGAAATCACATCTTTAAGAGGACAATCATCCGTAATCCTCCCTCTTTCTCAAGCAGAAAAAGAGCATTTACAAACTCGTGCTGCTATACCCTACCGAGACCCAGAGTTAAAGGATAGTGCTGATGTAATAATCCAGCGACGACAGCAAGAGCAGGAAATATCTTCCTTAGAACCTACTTCCCATTGGCGAAAACGCTGGCAATTTGTTTCCGCTTAGCAATTGCTGTTTAAATTAGTACTAAGAAATAGTTTCATCTATAGCTTAATATAGGGGGTGCAGGGTATTACCCCGCATGAAGCCGCTAGCTTTATCTAATAAAGGATAGAAGGCTATTTTATTTTTTTAGAAAACTATATGAACCCTACCCGCGCACCCATAAATGTAGTTTTTTATACTAAAAAATTTTTTTTTGTTACATCGTCGCTTACGCATTATTTGTGATACAAATCACTAAGAGTACAAGGCAAAAGCCACTACCCAAGGATAAATAAACATGATTTGATGAATTTCATTGCTTGATAGTAAAATTGCTTAGCTAATCTGTCCGTCATCGCATTTTTTGAGTAACTAACTCGAAATTGCTGATACAAATCTAGCCAGTACCACTTTTTCTTCTTTAATTTATTATGATAATAAATCTCCGTGAAAAACCTGATTTAACATTTACGCGAATTGACCATACTGGAATTAAATTAGGTAACTATGGCTGCCATTTTACCCAAGTTATAAAAACTCATAATAAGCTAGTGATGTTAGTATCTAAAATTTGTAACTTCAAAGCGCGTAAATATAATAAATACGCACTATCATAAGCACCTTGTAACTAAGCTGCTTTATTTCAATTAAAAACTGTTAACTGTTTTGAAAATTGGAGTGCCTTTGTGGTTCAATGGACATCCAAGTACATAGGCTCTAGCGGAAGAAAAATTAGAGGGTTAAACCCCCTAAACATAGCAAAGTCAATTATTTCCAAAGATACCTATCAACTACAAGATGTGAATAATTATTCTTCAAATTTATGTAGACAAGACTTAATGCTCAAAGAGACCGATGCTTTGCCTTCGCAAATGACACAAAGTGAATCTGATGATGATAATTTACTAATATCTAATTCGGCGCAAGCCAAAGATTCGCTTATTGATGACTTTGATTCTGATGTGCCAAAAGTATTAGTTGTTGATGACCACGCTGCTAGCCGCATGACTGCTGTGGCTTTGTTAGCGATGGAGGGTTATGAAGTCATAGAAGCCGACAGCGGTTTGACTGCTATAGAACTGGTAAGGCTCAAACAACCGGATTTAATTTTGCTGGATGTGATGATGCCTGGGATGGATGGGTTTGAGGTGTGTCAGCGACTTAAGCAGGATGAACTGACTAGGTTAATTCCAGTCATTTTTATCACAGCTTTAAATGATAGACGCTCTCGTATTCGAGGGATTGAAGCCGGGGCTGATGATTTCTTAAGTAAACCATTTGACCGAGTAGAATTAGCTGCTCGCGTAAAATCTTTAGTACATCAGAAACGTTTGAATGAAGATTTAGACCATGCAGAACAAGTCTTATTTTCGATAGCTAGGGCTATTGAAAGCCGCGACCCTAATACTGGTGACCACTGCGAACGACTTTCTCGATTAGGAAAAGCTTTTGGTGCGTATCTGAATCTTTCACGTAACCAGATTCGCGATTTGATATGGGGGGGGTATCTTCATGATATTGGTAAGGTGGGTATCCCAGATGCAGTATTATTAAAACAAGGTAAGCTCTCCCCTGGAGAGTGGGAAATTATGCAGCAGCACGTTTTGATTGGCGAAAAAATTTGTCAACCATTACGTAGTATGCGGGGTGTAATTCCTATAATTCGCCATCACCATGAAAAATGGAATGGTTCGGGTTATCCTGATGGATTAAAAAATAACGATATCCCTTATTTGGCACAAGTATTCCAGATTATAGATATCTTTGATGCTTTAACCAGTGAAAGACCTTACAAAAGAGCTTTTACAACACAAGAAGCCTTAAGTGTTATGGCTGAAGAAACTTCCAAAGGTTGGCGTAACCCCAAACTTATGGAACAATTTGCAGAGTTTATTTGTTCTCGTGGTGAACTCTTGTTGTAAATCATTGATGTTTTATAAGCATTTGATGTTGTAAGCTATTGATGTTGTAAGCCAATGACATTTCGGTTTTCGACGTAATCGGGTATCATTTGAGCCGTCTTTACAGACAAAGCCCAAAAGCGCATTTAACTCAAAGCTGATTATGGTAGTTGTAGCAATTCTGGCAGCGGGACGCGGCACACGCATGAAATCGAATTTACCCAAAGTTTTACATACTTTAGGTGGACGGTCACTCGTTGAAAGAGTAATCGAAAGTGTCAAGCCACTTGCACCCTCAAGGCAAATGGCAATAGTGGGCTATCAAGCAGAATCTGTTGAAGCTGCTTTAAAACACGTTAGCAATTTAGAATTTGTTCTACAGACAGAACAACTAGGGACTGGTCATGCTATCCAGCAGTTACTCCCCCATTTAGAAGGTTACACAGGTGATTTGTTGGTGTTGAATGGGGACGTACCCTTACTTCGTACAGAAACCCTTAAACAACTGTTGCAAGTCCACCAAGAAAACCAAAATGCCGCCACAATTCTCACAGCGCAACTCCCAGACCCCAAAGGTTATGGCCGTGTTTTTTGTAATGGTGAAAACATTGTTCAACAAATAGTCGAAGATAAGGATTGTACAGCTGCCCAAAAACAGAATCGCCGCATTAACGCTGGGGTATACTGTTTCCGTTGGACAGATTTAGCCTTGTGTTTACCACACTTGGGAACAAACAACGCCCAAAAAGAATATTACCTTACAGATGCAGTAACTCAAGTTTCACCTGTAATGTCGGTGGATGTTGAAGATTACCAAGAAATCCTTGGTATTAACGACCGTCTACAACTAGCTAACGCCTACGACATCTTGCAACAGCGAATAAAAGAAAAATGGATGGCCGCTGGCATTACCTTAATCGACCCCAACAGCATCACAATTGATGAAACTGTTGAATTACAACCAGATGTAATCATAGAGCCATCTTCTCATTTACGGGGCAAAACAGTAATAAAAACAGGTAGTCGCATTGGTCCAGGAAGTTTGATAGAAAACAGTTACATAGGTGAAAATGCCACAGTGATGTACTCTGTGATAACAGATAGCACCATTAATGCTGGAACCAAAGTTGGCCCCTATGCCCATTTACGAGGTCATGCGGAAGTTGGTGCTAATTGTCGTATTGGTAATTTTGTAGAATTGAAAAATACAAAGATGGGCGAATATAGCAATGTCGCCCATTTATCTTATTTAGGTGATACTACAGCAGGAACAAAAGTTAACATAGGTGCAGGAACTATCACTGCCAACTACGACGGCGTTAAAAAACACCCAACAAAAATTGGTGACCGGACAAAAACAGGTTCCAATAGTGTTTTAGTTGCTCCTCTAAACTTGGGTAATGACGTTTACATCGCAGCAGGTTCAACAATCACTGAAGATGTAAGTGACAACTGTTTAGTAATTGCTCGTAGCCGTCAAGTCATCAAAGAAGGTTGGAAATTAGACAAAAAATAAAAATTTCTGTGTGTAGAGACGCGATAAATCGCGTCTCTACAGATGTTAAATCACACCAACCTCCATCCCAAAAGGTAGTTCTAAAGTATCTGCCATTTTTTCACCGTCGTGGTAAGCCACGAGTATGACCTCGCTGGTTTTACCCCAAGCAATGGCACCGGTGACATCCAAGGCAATTGCTCCTAAGTCCCTTTTATTTTGTTCTGCTTCTATAAAAGAGCGTCTCATCGCATCTTCAAGAGACATGCCATCTGTAACACGTATAACAATCTTTGCTGCTAAACACTCATCAATAATGTCTTCTCCAATACCAGTACAACTGACGGCCGCATTTCGTGTAGCATAATTTCCAGCTGGCATAGCAGAATCGCTAACACGACCAATACGTTCAAAGCCTTTACCACCAGTAGAAGTACCAGCAGCCAGCCTACCCTGAGTATCTAAAGCAACCACACCAATAGTACCGCGTCCAGCACTACCAGCTTCCGCGAGTTCAGGTTCAGCAACCACTCCAGCCATTGCTTTTTGAAAGTTGCCCTGACGCTCTTGAATCCATTCTTGCAAACGTAAATCAGTTAGAGCGTCGTAGGTGGGAACTTGTAACTCTCGTGCCAATTCAGCGGAGCCAGAATCTGACAGTACTCGGTCGGGGGAAGACTGTAAAAATTGTGCCAAGTCAATGGGATTTTTTACCCGCGAGACATTAATCACACCACTGAAACATTGAGAAGCACCATCCATTAAGGAAGCGCTCATCCTAATTTGACCATCAGATTGCAACACTGAACCAGTACCAGAATTAAAACGGGGGTCATCTTCCAACAATTGACAACCCCGAATCACCGCTTCTTTAGCACTAGTACCAGATAGAAGAAGAGAATAAACTTCTTCCAAAACGCTGTAAAGAGATTTGCGTACTGCTTCCACCCCACCTTTACCGTGGAGGGAACTACCAGCACCACCATGAATAATTAACTTAGGTTGCACCTGTAACCTCGTATATTTTTACTGGGAGTAAGGAGTTACTAGCAATTCGCATTTATTCTACTCCCTACTTCCTACTCCTCATTTGTAGCTGTTGAGCGGCGACGACGACAACGCTCTGAGCAATATTTAACATCATCCCAGCAATCTGCCCATTTTTTACGCCAAGTAAAAGGACGTTGACACACGGGACAGATTTTTTCAGGCAGATTAGATTTTGAAATTTGTCGTCCCATAATTGAAGTTGACTGTTGACTGTTGACTGATGACTGTTGGCTATAAATTATTTACTTTTCGCCAATTGCAACAATAATCGACTAACGACACGACCATCAGGTAGTTGGTAAAAAGATAATTCTCCTTTAAGCTGCTTTATTATCCTTTGGCAAATTACCAAGTGTAAAGCAGGTAAGTGTTTGAGAATAGAAACAGCTAAAATATCAACAGGATTTTCTTCATGTAATTCTGCCAGCATTAGAGGGTCAATAGCACCATTATCGGTTATAGAAACTTCTAAAGCTTGCTCGTCTAAACGACGACACCAAATGTCTATTCGACCTCCACTATTAGAACGGTAACCAGCCCAAAGCAATAATTCATAAATAACCAATTCAATTTTCGCAATATCTCCGCTAATCATAAGGGTTGACTGTGGCAAAGCTGAATAATTGTTTTCGGAACTATCTTGTTCTTCTTGTCCTAAACCATGCACTCCTACCCATAATTTTTGCTGCTTAAGTAAGTTATCCACTCGTTCCAAAGAACGTTTGAGCAAACTCGCAATTGGCATACTTTCGGTAGCAAAACGTAACTCCCAATTTTCGTTTTTTAATAAAGCATTCATCGTGATAGTAGTTTGGTCTAATTGTCGCAGCAATTGTTGGTAACGCATTTGACTAAGTTCTTCACGAGGGATACCTAAATCGTGCAATTGTTTTAATAGCTGGGTTGTTGTTCTGTGAATTTCTTCAAGACGACGATATTTAAACCAATTAAGTTGTTGTAATTTATCGGTTCGTGATGACAAATATTTGGTAACTTGTATCCATCTTCGCGACCATGCAAGTTGACAAACAAGAGTTTCTGTTGCATTAAGGCTTTGTTCCGACCACTGACGTTGTTGATGGTCTGCTAATACTACTACCCCTGTTACTTGAAAATCAGCAGAAGTGCGTAAAGCTAAAACCAATATTTGACCAATATCAACACCATGAAACCATTTTCGGGTTTGTTCTGGTAGATTTTCCACCTTTAGTGTCAATACTCCTTCATTTTCTAGTCCCCACTGAATTAAAGCTTCTGCGAGTATAGGGATACCAGAATCTAACTTAATAGCGAAACGATTATTTGCAATGACTCCAGGTATAATTTGTGCGTATAACTGTCCGGGCATCCAAGCAAGTAATATTGCCAAAGGACAGTCAAGAACTTTTGCTATTTGTTCTAGCGCTGTACGCTCTAAATAATTTTCTTCAGTTTTGGCAGTGTTATTTTCATTGCTTTGAGCAGCTTCCAAATTACGTAAACATTCCTGAAAACTTTGTAAAATTTGCTGCTGCTGTTCTTTGTTGGTTTGTAATTGCCATTGTCGAACAACCACTCCAATTTGTTGACTCACACCCCAAAGAATTTCTTTTTCTTGAGTTGTCCAAGCACGATTAGTTTCTGAAGCAATCACCAATACTGCTAAAGGGGATTTTCCTGGAGTACAGTTACCAATTAAAAGTGAGCGTACCCCCTGTTTTAATAATGGGGTACTCCAATTATAAAACCGCAAATCTGACTCTAAATTTTCAATTGCCACACTGGTTTCTGCTTGACGTAGCAATTCCCAATCTACTTGTTTGAGAGCATCTAATGTCCAAGTTAAGCCGCGACGATTTTGCGGTTGACTTTGGTATAAAATTTGATAATTATTTTGCTCAGCATCGTACTGCAATAGTAAAAACCCAACAGTACCAAATTTTTCTACGACCTTTTCTCCACAATTACGTAAAACTTTTTCAACATCATTATCGCTATAAATAGCTTGAGCAATGAGAGCATTTAATTCAGCGCTAGATTGAATTTGTTTAATACCTTTTTCTACACTTTCGTTTGGAGAAGTTAAGGAAATCAAACCAGCAGCAGCTTTTAGAAAATTTTTATCATTTTCCGTCCAAATACGAGGTTCTTTGGCTTCTACCGCTAAAAAACCCAATAAATTTTTTTGACAAATAATCGGAGCTGCAAGAATACTACGTACCGATAATTTTTGTAGAACAGCAAGGGTAAAATTACTTTTTAGCGAACTACGAGCCTCACCAATCCACACAAGCTGATTTGCCGCTAAAGCGTAGTAAAAATCACTCAATTCTAATGCTGTAATTCCCCCTGCTTGCTTATCGACATGCAAGTTTGTCTTAAGAAACTGGTTGCTAGTTCGACGCCAAAAATAACGCCCTTCCGGTTCAAACCAGTAAATATGAGTACGTCCGGGACTAACAAAATCATGGGTTGAGTGAGTCACCGTTTCTAATTTTTGTTCTAACTTGCTTTGAGTTTGTACATTTTCTAACAAACGCAGCAAAGGCTCTTCAAGACGTTTGGTTTGCTTGTGTTGTAATTCCATCTCCTGATGGCAAAGCCTTATACCAAGTTCGCCTAAAACTATGCCCAATCGTGCTTTTTCCTCTGTGATTTGGGAAAAACCCCAGCGTTGCGAACCCAGTAATAATACGCCTAAACAACGGTCTCTATGTCGAATTGGCAAAATTATTGTCCCTTGGATGCCATACTTAGTAGCCAAATCTTGCCATTCTTCAGCTCGGTGTTCCGCACGTAAATCCGCCACACCTAAGGGACGTTGCTCAATCACAACTTGTTCTAATAAATCTCCAGGACTGAGAACCAACCGCTGTCTCAAAAAAGTGGTGTCACCTCCGGGTGTAAAACCGTCTTTACCAAATAATATGTGTTCCAGGCGGTCGTAAAGCGCAATCCAAATCAAACTGTATTCAAACTGCTCTTTGATATAAGAAATAGTAGTTTCTATCAGAGCTTCAACATTATCTTCCTCCCGGAGACTCTGGAGAATGCGCCCCAAGGAAGAAATCTGTTGTTCGGCGGCCGATTGTTTCTGATGCTGCCCCATCTGATGATTTATAAACCTAACTTGCTACTATATAAGATGCCCAGAAAAACACTCAAAAATTCAAAAGGTAATTGGTAATTGGTAATGGGTAATGGGTAATGGGTAATGGGTAATGGGTAATGGGTAATGGGTAGTTATTACCAATCCCCAATCCCCAATCCCCAATTCCCAATCCCCAATTCCCAATTCCCAATTCCCAATTCCCAATTCCCAATCACCAATCACCACTAAGTTGGATATCTATCAATTTGCAATTCGCCCGTTTTTGTTTAATTTTTTGAAAGCAGACCCAGAATCGCTGCACTCTTTGACGATTAAAAGTTTCAATTGGTTATCACAACCGAATAATCAGAGCGCAAGCTGGGCAAAAAGTCGCCTAGAAAATTCTTTGTGTTTGCACGATAGACGTTTAGAGCAAAATCTGTTTGACTCTACATTTCCGAATCCTTTAGGTTTATCTGCGGGGTTTGATAAAGATGGCATAGCTGCTGGAATTTGGTCAAGCCTTGGTTTTGGTTTTGCAGAACTCGGTACAGTTACTTTTCATGCTCAACCTGGAAATCCCCGTCCCCGATTGTTTCGTTTACCGCAAGACAAAGCCGCACTAAATCGCATGGGTTTTAACAATTGTGGTGCAGAAGCTTTAGCTGCAAGGCTTTTACAACTCCAAAGAACCAATCCCCCATCAGTACCTATAGGTATTAATTTAGGTAAATCTAAAATAACTCCCCTTCAAGAAGCTGCAATCGATTATCTCAACAGCTTTCGCTTACTCAAAAACTTGGGAGATTACTTTGTTGTTAATGTCTCTTCTCCCAACACTCCGGGACTGAGGCAGCTTCAAGATGCAAAAATGCTCAGTTCCATCCTAGACGCCTTGCTGCAAGAAAACAATGCACGTAAACCAATATTTGTCAAGATTGCACCTGACCTAGAATGGGAGGCAATCTTAGACATTATATCTCTAGCAAAAACTTATCAACTAGCAGGAATCATAGCCACTAACACCACCATTCGTCGTGATGGACTAAAAACACTGATGATTTCTCAAACAGGTAATTCACCTCAAGATGAAGCAGGTGGAATTAGTGGTGCTCCTGTACGTGAGCGTTCTACGGAAATAATACGGTATATTTGGCAGCAGACCAAAGGAGAAATACCGATAATAGGGGTCGGAGGTATTTTTACATCAGATGACGCTTGGGAAAAAATTACGGCAGGTGCAAGCCTAATACAAGTTTATACAGGTTGGATTTACGAAGGACCGATGATGGTACGTCGCATTCTTCAAGGATTGCTTACTAAACTTGAACAACGAGGTTTCAAGTCCATTTCGGAAGCGATTGGGGTGGGGAGTGGGGAGTAGGGAGTAGGGAGTAGGGATATGAGGGAGATGAGGGAGATTAAAATTTCTCTACTCCCAATTCTCCACCCCCCACTCCCCACTCCCATTCCCCATTCCCCATTCCCCACTCCCCATTCCCCACTCCCCATTCCCTAACCCTTCTCTTCCAATGGAAAAAACTCCTTAGTTTTTCTGGAGTATGTCCAAGCAATACCGTCTGGGTCTCTGTTACGACTCCATTCTGAAAAGTCTGGGTCGTTTCTACGTTTAAATACGGTACTGGAGTAAACACTGAGCCTTTTTGCCAACTCTGATTGAATCAAAGAGCCAAAAATTAATTGTTTTTCTAAGGGAACATGAGCTTGCTGTTTCACTGGTAATTCTTCTGTCTGCTCTGGAAGAGATTCTGTATAAACTTTTTCCTCTTGCTTTTGCTCTAGAAGGGATTCAGTGTGAACTTTTTCCTCTTGCTTTTGCTCTAGAAAGGACTCAGTGTGAACTTTTTCCTCTTGTGTTTGCTCTGAAAAGAATTCAGTATGAACTTTTTTCTCTTCTTTTGGCTCTAAAAAGGATTCAGTATGAACTTTTTCCTCTTTTTTTACCTTCGGTGGTGGTTCTAAAAGCGCTGTCGCTGTTTTACCAACACGTTGAGAGGCTAACTCTTTGGGAGGTTCGCTGCTATCTAAAATATTTCCAAGAATACTGCCAGTTATAAAGTAGTAAACTTTACCTGTGTCTTGAGAATCATAAATAGTTGCGCCGAATTCGGAGGCTTTTGTATCTAGGTAACGTTTTGCTTTATTACCTGGAAAATTGCCCTTTGCAGCTAATTCCATTGGCGTAATTTTGCCTTGGCTTTCTAAAACTGCTTCGTAGAACAATGGGTTCATTTGCTGACACCATTGTTGCCATTTATACTGTGTCCAGAAATTTAAGCCAAAAACAAGCAAACCTAGACCCAGCCAAAAACGCCAGGTGGAAACGAAGAAAATGACTACAAACGAGATGGGCAAAAGTATCAGGAGGAAAGCATTACTTTTGCCGTTTATTGATTGTTCGCTCATGCGGATATTGCCCAATAATACTTTTGGGAAATATGGGAAATAATATTATCTTGGCAAAAATTGGGACAAAAGTTTGTATTCTTTGGCAAATTTGTTGGCAAATTTGTCGGCAAAAATGGCTCAGAACGTTTACTGAGTTTGGGATACACTGTATTAATACTGAATTTTGCCTTGAAGATAAGTGTCATATAATATACTTTTAATTCACTGTCCAGGGAATAAATTCCCTGTCTAAAAGCTAAACTCCTCTTCCAGAGGAGTTTAAGATAGGAAAATAAATCGTTGGACATACTAGACATATTTGACATCTTAGACTATACTTAACAAGTAGTCTAAAAAAGCGAGATGTCAGCTAATTATGTACCACCTAGGGTTGCTGCCTCTAAACTTGGAGTCAGTACCAAAACGCTCGAAAGGTGGCTCGAAGCGGGGAAAATCGAAGGAATCTTTACCCAAGGAGGTCAAAGAAGATACAACCTCGATTCAGTTATCCCTGTACGAAGAGGTAATCCAAGAGACGAGCGAATCATCGTCCTTTATGCCAGAGTTTCAAGCCGCAGTCAAAAAACTGACCTTGAACAACAAGTTAACTTTCTTAAGTCTCGTTATCCCGATGCGGAAATCATTACCGACATCGGAAGCGGACTCAACTTCAAGCGAAAAGGTCTTCAAACCTTACTGGACAGAGTTCTCTCAAACACTATCAAACTTGTTGTCGTTGCCCACAAAGATAGGCTTTGCCGCTTTGGGTTCGATATTATCGCATGGCTCTGTGCTAGGCAGCAGACTGAAATACTGGTTCTCGACCAAAAGAACCTCAGCCCGGAACGAGAGATGGTTGAAGATATCCTTGCCATCGTCCACGTCTTCAGTTGGAGATTGTACGGATTGCGAAAATACAAAAAGCAAATCTCTGAAGACAGTGAGTTACCGAGTGTACCCAAGTGAGGAACTTGCTGTTATTTGGAAAAAATGGGTTGCTGCTGTTCGCAAGGTGTACAACATTTCCATTGCTTATCTTAATCAGAATCAAAAGTTTGAAAATATTGGTAATAAGGGCGGGTTTAGGGGTTTTAGGACAATGCTTAAAGCTTCCGGTCTAATACCTCAATGGTGTCTAGATTTGAGCGTATCTAAAATATTAGATAATGCATCAATGGAAGCATATAAAGCCTGGTCAAAAACAACAAAGAATCCTAACTTCATAGGTAAGGGTAAAAGCAAAAAAGCTCATCCACAAGCGGGATTAAAAATAGCTAAATTCCGTAGCGTCCGTGACCAAAAACTAACAATTCAATTTGACCCTACTGCTTATAAAAATGGTACATGGATGGTATCTACCACAAAGCATCTACCAAAACCAGAATTTAAAGGTCAAAAGTTTTGTATTCTGACAGATGGCTCTACGGAATTAACCTATAACAAAGGTCGCTGGTTTGCTCACTTCCCGGTTGAGTGCGAGGTTACAACTAAAGTTACTAATAAAGTAATTGCTCTAGACCCAGGTGTAAGGACTTTTATTACAGGCTTTGATGGAAGTGATTTTCTTGAATTTGGGAACGGAGATTTTAATAAGATTGCTAAACTTTGTTCCCATCTTGACAAACTAAAATCAAAGCATGATAAGTCTAAGGGTCACAGTTTTAAGCGATTACGCTACAAATTACGTCAAGCTATGGAAAGAATCAGAGCAAGGATTAAAAATCTACGTTCTGAGTGCCATAAAATTGTTGCATCTTATCTTGCTCGTAATTACGATGTAATTGTGCTTCCGACTTTTGAAACGTCAGAGATGGTGGTAAAAAAGAAACGAAAGTTAAAAAATAAAACAGCACGAGCAATGATGACTTGGGCGTTCTATCAGTTTTCTCAAACCTTAGAACATTTGTGTTTCCGTTACGGTTCCAAATTGATGAGAATAACTGAAGAATATACTTCAAAGACTTGCACAAAATGCGGTCATGTTCATAGAAAACTTGGCGGTTCTAAGAACTTTAAGTGCCCAAATTGCGGTTATGAGATTGACCGAGATTTTAATGGAGCCGTGGGGATTTTCCTCAAGGCGATGTGGGATACCACCTTCATTGACTCTGTTGGTGATGTTGTACTAGATGTTCAGAATGTCCTAGATGTTCAAAGATGTCCAGGTTAAAAGTATCAGTTAGAACATAATGTTTATGGTAGTGTTTGCTGAATTTTTAAGCTCAAAATAATATTAAAGATAGATGCATATTTAATGCTAATTCGTCAAGATAAAAATGAAGTCTATTTTTATAGTTTATTACAGACCAGTTTTCGCGTTTCATCACAAAACTAGTACTCGAAAATATCGGCTATGAGCTATGCCTCTTCAACCCACGGAGGTGGGTTTTCCCTGTGTAGCCGCGAATTATATTCGCTAGGTCATAGTAAACCACTAGCTTCTACCTCTTAAGTTAAATTAGACTCAGAGGTAATATTTACGGGCTTACTCGCTTTTCTACTGCGTAAATCCTCCAAAGTTTAATTTTTGCAGAAGGAACAAAATTTTATGACATACGATTACGACTTATTTGTAATTGGTGCGGGTTCTGGTGGTTTAGCAGCAGCCAAACGAGCTGCTAGTTACGGGGCAAAAGTGGCAATTGCTGAAGAATCTTTAGTCGGGGGAACCTGTGTTATCCGTGGTTGTATCCCTAAAAAACTTATGGTTTATGGTTCACATTTTCCTGCACTATTTCATGATGCTGCTGGTTATGGCTGGAAGGTAGGAGATACGGAATTAGATTGGGAGTACTTTATCACGGCTGTTGATAATGAAGTACTGAGGCTGTCTCAATTACATATTGGTTTTTTAGAAAAAGCAGGCGTAAAATTATTTCCCAGTCGCGCTACTTTGGTAGACCCTCATACTGTTGAAGTTGATGGAAATAAGATTACTGCTGACAAAATCTTAATTGCTGTTGGTGGTCGTCCCGTCAAACCTGATATTCCAGGGATGGAGGAATACGGGATAAGCTCTAACGAAATGTTTAAATTGAAGGAAAAACCTAAGCATATTGCTGTTATTGGTGCGGGTTACATTGGCACAGAATTTGCCTGCATCATGCGCGGTTTGGGGTCCGAAGTCACTCACATTAGCCGAGGTGAGAAGTTATTAAAAGGTTTTGATGAAGATATCCGCGACAATATCGAAGAAGGCATGACGAAGCACGGGATTAAGTTAATTAGGAAAACTGTGGTCTCCAGTGTAGAAAAAGTACCAGAAGGCATAAAGTTAAATTTGTCTGGTGAGCATACTGAACCAGTTATTGCTGATGTGTTTCTGGTGGCAACCGGACGCGCTCCTAATGTCGAAGGATTAGGTTTAGAAAATGTTGGCATTGATGTTGTTTCTAGTTCTATAGAAGGACCAGGTTACAGCGGTATGAACGCGATTGCTGTTGACGAATATAGTCAAACTTCGATTCCAAATATTTTTGCTGTTGGAGATGTTACCGACCGTGTAAATTTAACACCAATAGCAATAGGTGAGGGTCGGGCATTTGCTGATAGCGAATTTGGTAACAACCGTCGCGTTTACAATCATACTCCTGTGCCCACCGCTGTATTTTCTTCACCCGAAGCCGCTACAGTAGGTTTAACTGAAACTGAAGCACGGGAAAAATACGGTGAAGATGGCGTTAAAATTTACCGCGCACGCTTCCGCCCTCTTTATCATACTTTGACTGGTTCGGATGACAGAACAATGATGAAATTGGTGGTAGATAGCAACACTGAAGTTGTATTAGGTGCTCACATGGTTGGTGAACATTCGGCTGAAGTTATTCAAGGTGTAGCTATCGCTGTAACGATGAAAGCAACCAAAAAAGACTTTGACGCTACGATTGCAATCCATCCCAGTTCCGCTGAGGAATTCGTCACAATGCGTTAACTAAAAATATAAAACTCTTGTGGGGTGGGCATCCTTGCCCGCCTTGGTAAATTTTGCTGTCTTTAACAAATGCGGTACATATATCTTCACGGTTTTGCTTCTAGTCCAAATTCTTATAAAGCACAGGATTTAGTAAATCGTTTTGCCGAAATAAACATCAAGCTGGAAACACCAGATTTGAACGCAGGCGATTTTTCCCACTTGACCATTACGCGACAGATTAATCAAGTTACTGCTTTATTTCCAAATGATTCCACACCATTAACCCTCATAGGTTCTAGCTTAGGTGGTCTTACTGCTGCTTATTTGGCACAAAAAAATATTCAAGTGCAACGTCTGGTTTTACTTGCACCTGCTTTCGGATTTTTGTCTCACTGGTTACCCACATTGGGGGAGAAAAAATTACAGCTTTGGCAAGAGCAAAATTCTTTGATGGTTTACCACTATGGGGAACAGCGAGAACTTCCTTTACATTACGATTTTCTTCAAGATGCCAGTTTATACCAAGAAGAAATTTTGCAACGTTCCGTCCCCACTTTGATTTTACATGGCACAACAGACGAAGTTATTCCCATTGATGCTAGTCGGGACTTTGCTAAATTTCGTCCTTGGGTGCGGCTAGCGGAATTAGAAGACGACCATTTTTTAGGCAAATTTTCTCTAAAAATATGGCAAGCTATCCAAGAATTTTGCGAGTTGCCTTGAGTGTATAATGTTTAGTTCTCACCAAAATATACTTTCAGGTTAACTATGCTTCCCTTTGTTCGCTCGGATTTAGCTCAATTTACTTCCTATCAACCCCATATCAGCAGCAGTAAAGCTGAAGATACCGAGACTGTAACCCAGTTTGATAAATTGGATGCGAATGAAAGTCCCTATGATGTGCCAGCACAGCTAAAAGAAAAAATTGTTTGGACGTATCAGCAATTAATTGAAACAAATCGTTACCCTGACGGTGGACATGACTCCCTTAGGAATGCGATCGCCTCTTATGTGAATGAGTCCGCTAGTCTAGAATCTTCGGTCTTTGGTGCAGAAAATATTTCAGTTGGCAATGGTTCGGATGAACTAATACGTTCGTTGTTAATTGCGACTTGCCTTGGAGGAGAAGGCTCAATTTTAGTGGCTAGTCCGACCTTTGTAATGTATGCCATTTTGGCACAGACTTTAGGTATTCCTGTGATAGATGTGGGAAGGAATGAAAAGAACTTTGAAATGGACTTGAAAGCCGCTCAAGCAGCAATAGAACAGAAGCAAAATCCCTCAAACAATTCCGAAAACAATGCTCCAATACGCGCAGTTTTTGTCGTCCATCCGAACTCACCAACTGCCAACCCTTTAACTGAGGCAGAATTAACATGGTTAAAAAGTTTGCCAGAAAATATTTTAGTAGTAATCGACGAAGCTTATTTTGAATTTAGCCAAAATACTTTAGTTGGTGAGTTAACACAACGTCCAAACTGGGTAGTACTGCGAACATTTTCCAAAGCGTTCCGTCTAGCTGCAATGCGTGTTGGGTATTGTGTGGCTCATCCAGATTTCATTTCTATCTTAGAAAAAGTCCGCTTACCTTACAACCTCCCCAGTTTGTCATTAGCTACAGCATTGGTAGCAATCGAAAACCGTCAATTATTACTAGAATCTATTGCTGAAACCCAAAACGAACGTTCCAAAATGATAAACGCTTTGTCTCAACACAAAGCATTAAAAGTTTGGGATAGCGCTGGTAACTTTATTTTCTTGCGTTTTACTCCCAATTCCTCAAGCTCGCAAGATGATGCTATAAAAATTCTTCATCATAAACTAAGAGCTACTGGCACTTTAGTTAGGCAAATTCACTCCGGATTGCGAATTACTGTGGGAACACCATCCGAAAATATTCGCACTATTGAACGACTACAAACAACCTTAAAAAATATTTAAACTTAGTAATCTAAATAATTAACTTTGTAAATATATTTAAATTTCTCCGTCTTCGCCAAATCTACGCACGATTGCGACTGTTTGTGGCAAAACTCCCACTAACATAGCAAATGCTTCATCAGGCAATTGCTGTACCATTCCCGTAGGAAAATACTGTTCAAATTGGTCGAGGATTTTTTGTACACGTTGTTGCGGGTCTGGATTTTCTGTGATTTGCTTGATTAATCTAACCCACTGCCGACGAATCAAATATCCTTTTTGACGTTCTTCAAAGGTATCATCAGGGAGTAATAAATCCTGTCTTTTGCCGATAGGCAGTATCCTTATACAATCGCGGTCATAATCACCACCGACTGCGGCACCGGGTCCTGCAAACTCAGCATGGTAACGCTTAAAAAGTATTAAACCATTCCGTTTGCGACTATTGACCATAAAGACCTTTCCACTCGAAATTTGTGATAGCATATCCGAGCCATAGAATTGCTCAGGTTCTTCTACCCTGAAATCGAGGAAACTAGTAGTAGTGTTTGGATAATACGCTGATAACATAGCAGTTTGATAGCGTGGATACATTTCGCTATCCATGTTTTTCAAATATTAAATAAGTTTGACCGTAATTAGTACTTTAACAGAATGGTGTTAAATCAACATCTTGATTTTTTTAAATTATCAAGAATTTTATAGTCAATTTAACTAGAGATAAGCGTAAAGTAGAGTTGCCTTAATTATGCAATTGAATAATCTTATTCTATGAGATTTAATTGGATTTGTCTAAAAAATACAGTATAACTTTATTAAAGTTTGTATAAAGAAGGATATCTTGTTTGCAAAGTTACTGTAATGAGTAAAATGATAATTCTTAGTATATTTACTTAAATATAAAAAAAAATTATATCCGTCAATAGTTATGTTTGGATATTATTTTTACCATAAAGCAAACTCCGTAAGTATTAAAACAAGCAGTATTTAATTTATTTGCATGAAGGAAGAAGTGTAAATTGCAAATTATAATTATTAACAATTGGCACTTAAGTCTCTTCAGCTAGTAACCGAAACTATCGAATCTGTAATTTGCTTGCAGGTAGTAAAACTAGGGAAAAAAGGAGATTTACAAAGACTCTTATATCGACTTCTTTCTTAAATAAGTTTAATCACATAGAACAATTCGTACAATCTCTGTGCAAAAAAAATATATTAATAGCCACTAATTTTACAAAAGTTTACTTTGCGCCTAAATTTTATTTACAATTATTTATATATAAGTTGAAGGGTAAAACTCTTTTAACAATTGTTCTGGAGCAATTAAAATTCCATAAAAATTAGAAAATTAAATAGTAGAACTAGGGGTGAGCCGTTTGTGTAAAAGTATTTGCCTAGAACGACCGAGAAAAAGGGCGTTCCAGCGAGATTCGACTTGGTAAACGCGGTATCCTAGCTTGAAATAAAGCTGCCGTGCCTGGTGATTATTTTCCAGAACATGAAGATACAAGTCTTGAAAACCCCACTCCCGGGTAAGTTTTTCGCAGTGTACTAGTAACTCTGATGCAGCACCACGCCTACGATAATTAGGATGGACAGCTAAATTAGACAAGTAAGGAAAAGATTTACCAAGTTGTGTCCACGAATCACTAAACCTTACACCTAGTTCCACTGTTGCAATTACGTTGTCAGCCAAATCAGGACTAGTTTCGACGGCAACTAGACAAGTGTGATGAGGGGCAGGAGAGGCTAAACGATGCCTTAAATCTTCGTAAATACCCAAACGTAACAGTGGGAAAGCCCAACCCCATAAGCCTTTTTGTGAGTGAAAGCTGAGGGCGATAATTTGGGCAACACCAGTCAAATCAGCAGGTATGGTAGTACGGACAGTTAATTTGCGAGTAGCATCTGAGTAAGCTGCTGTCTTTGACTCAGTACGCTCTTTTGGGTGATAAAACCAGGATTCCAAGACTAGTTACGAGTTGATTTACTTCAAAGAAAATTCTCGAAAATTCTTAAACAGCGTTAGAGATGAAAACAAGTTTCCATTAAGCCATAGTCTTACATATATCTTAAGCTAATGCAGGGCTAAACTTAGGAATTTTAGCTTAAGAAGGCAGATGGCAGAGGGCTGAAGACAGAGGAAGAGGAAGTTATAAGGGTAACAAGCAATACCATATGTTCTCTCTGTTCGGAGCCAAAGGGGGTACAAGCCCGCAAAAAACGATACCGTTGGTTGTATTGAATCAGTGGGGGCTTGATAACCAATTGTATTCTCTTTTACCTCTAATCCTTTTTTCTTCTCTTTACTTCTACCCTCTGCCTTTTTTTGACAGTTTCAGTAATTTTCCCATAGCTAAGTTGCTATTTTAGTTGCTAATCGTTGCCATACAGAGACTAAACGATAACTAATAATGACTAACAACTAAAAGATAATGGCTGATGCTCAATGAGTAAGGTTAGACTGACAAATAATAATCAGTAATCAGTCCATGACAATTCTAAAAATCAAAATCTACACTTTTACCAAAAGAAGACAGATGGCAGAGAGCAGAGGGCAGAGGAAAGAAGAAGTTATAAGGGTAACAAGTAATACCCTCTGTTCAATAGCCCAGAGCCAACGGGGGTATAAGCCCCCAGCAAATGCTACGGTTAGTGGTATTGAATCAGTGGGGGTATTGGTAAGTGCTTCTTTTGTCTAAATCGCCAAATTGGGGGGTAGCTATTTGTTTGATAGTATACTTTTCATCTCAATCTTTTTAATGTAATATTTCTGACTCAACAATGATTGAAATACATAAAATTTCTTTACAAGTGTTACTATCGGGGTTACGGCGGGAAGACTTAATATGCAGCTTACAAGACTGGGTTCAACAGTTGGGTTTGAATGCTGCGTGTTGTATTGCAAAGTTCTCGCTGGAGGTGAAGCAAGATTTGGTAAACAAGCATCTATTCTGTAACACAAAAACTTACAATCAAAGGAATTGGGGTGCAATTAACTGCAAATGGCAATCGGCACAAGCCATCGGCCAAATGGTTACTGTTGAAGCAAAGCTTGAGACAATTAGTTAGTAGTCATTGGTCATTGGTCATTGGTCATTGGTCACTGGTAATAAGTGCCAAATGACAAATGACAAGTAACTATTGACTTGCAGTTGTACAAACGATGATAAGTAACCACTGGACAAAGGCGTCGAAATGCTTTTCTTTAAAAAAATTCAGCATAAAAAGTACAGACAATTGTTTATCCAACTGCCGTTGCAGCAGGAAAGCGGTGCATGAAATCCCAAGTAAACAGTAAGCCAAAAATTTTGGTTGTTGACGACGAGCCGGACAACCTTGACTTGCTTTACCGCACCTTTTATAGGGACTACAAGGTGTTGAGGGCAAATTCGGGTCCAGCAGCACTGGAGTTGCTCGGAAAAGAAGGAGAAGTCGCCGTGATTATCTCCGACCAAAGGATGCCAATGATGAGTGGTACAGAATTTTTGAGTCTGACAGCCACTCAATATCCAGATATCATCCGAATTATATTAACGGGCTACACCGATGTTGAAGATTTGGTGGAAGCCATCAACTCTGGTAAGGTGTTTAAATACGTCACCAAACCTTGGGAAGCTGAAGAACTTAAAGCGGTAGTCAGCCAAGCGTTGGATACTCACAACGTCCTTAAGGCACGTACACGCGAACTGACCCGTACCCTTCGCCAAGAGTCTTTACTTAATTCAATTACAAATACGATTCGCGGTGCTCTAGATTATCGACAAATATTAAAAGCAATCGTGGATACGGTTGGTGAGATGCTGGAGGTGGATGTTTGTCTCTTGCGTCCCTTTCAAAACGAAATGTTGCAGGAGGAAGGGTTTATTTATCAAAAAAGACTAAATTCCTCCTCAGAAGACTCTAATGAATTGTCTGATGGTACTTCAAATGAACTTTCAGATAAGTTTCCAGATAAAAATATCCCAACGGACGACGACTACCCACTTTTGTCGCAAACAGTATGGGAAACCCGTGAAGTTCAGGTAATTCACGATGTAGTTAGTTCTGAGCTTGTCGGAGAAGCTGCTGAATTTAAAAGTCGCGCTGCTGTTTTTGCTGCTGCAAATATTTCTTCTAGTTTGGTAGTGCCGCTGATTTGCCGACAAGAGCTAATGGCTGTGATGGCTTTGCACCAGTGTAACGAACCAAGATTTTGGGACTCAGACGAGGTTCAACTAGTGTTAATGGTAGCAGACCAAGCGGCACTGGCTTTGTCTCAAGCTTACGCTTACGAGCAAGTCCATGCCCTTGCGAAGCGCGAAGCCTTGATTAACACTATTACTAGTGCGATTCGCTCTAGTCTAGACCCTCAAGATATTTTTGCTGCTATTACTCAACAGTTAGGACAAGCTCTACAAGTTGACGGTTGTGCTTTGTCGCTATGGACAGAAGAAAACCAGTATGTCGAATGTGTAGGCTTGTACGAACGTTATCAAGCTGACAAATTAATTAATACAGAAAATCATAAAGAATTAATTCAGCAGTTACCCCAATCACAAGTTCCGATTCAGGGTAATCCTATTTTACAAGAAATTTTAAGAACACATGAGCCTGTGGTAATTACTGACATGAGTGATTGCCCGTCAGAGATTAGAGGTTTTGATTTGCCTTTACGAGTGCCTGCGCGTTCGCTAATGGTTGTGCCTTTACTGGCTGACGGTAAAAGTATTGGTAGTATAACTTTACGGCAAAGCCGTAAAGCGCGCATGTGGCTGCCTACAGAAGTCCAACTGGCAAAAGCCGTTGCAGTTCAAGCAGCTATTGCTGTGCAGCAGTCACGGCTTTATCAAAAAACTCGCGAGCAAGCTGAGCGTTTGTTAGAGTTAGACAAACAGAAAACGGAATTTTTCCAAAATATTTCTCACGAGTTCCGCACACCAATTACTTTAATCCAAGGGCCTTTAGAGTCCGCAGTAGGAAGTAGTGAAGGTTTGTCCGCAGAACAATCCACAATTGCTTTGCGTAATTCTCGCCGTTTACTAAGACTTGTTAATCAACTTTTGGATTTACAACGGCTGGATGCGGGAAGGATGCAGCCAAATTTCCGCCCTACGGACTTAGTAGAATTTGTTGGTCAGATTGTCGAGTCCTTCAGCCCCTATTGTGAGAAAAAAGGATTGCGCGTTATTGCTGAATTATCACCCTGTCAAAATGTATATTTGGATGCAGAAAAATTCGACAAGGTTGTTTATAACTTGCTGTCAAATGCAATGAAATTTACCCCTGAAGGGGGTAGTATTTCAGTTAAACTACTCCAGTCAGACCGAAATTGCATTTTGCAAGTACAAGATACTGGTATTGGTATTGCTCAGGAACAATTACCTCATGTGTTTGAACGCTTCCGTCAAGCTGAAGGGTCAGAAAACCGTTCTTATGAAGGTACAGGCTTAGGCTTGGCTTTAGTTAAACAACTTGTGGAAATACATGGTGGTCGAGTCAGTGTGGAGTCGCAACCGGGCAAAGGTACTATCTTCACAGTTTGGTTAATTCCTGGAAAGGCTCATTTACCTGGTGACCGGGTGCAAGAAACTCCAACCGAGGTTAACATCAAACGTGCTGCTGTGGAATTAGCTGATTTAGAGTTGGTAGAAACAATATCACCTAATACATTGGCAAATACATCAGCAAATGGATTAGCAAATACTGTACAGAATATTGATAACATTAAAAACGACTTAGTATTTTCTCCAGAACAAAATTCTAAAGGAGAAAACAGTCGCCCGTTAATCTTGGTTGTGGACGATAACGCCGATATGCGCGGTTACGTTAGCGAAATTTTGCGTAGTAATGGCTATCAGATTCAAACAGCACGTCACGGAGCAGAAGGATTCCGTTTAGCTCTAGAAATTTCCCCCAGCTTAATAGTCACCGATTTGATGATGCCTTTGGTGTCTGGGTTAGAGATGATTAGAATGATACGTGCTGAAGAAAAATTAAAAGGCATACCGATTATTTTACTAACAGCAAAAATTGACGAAGAAACCAGAATTGAAGGTACAGAGAGGGGTGCAGACGCTTATTTAGGTAAACCATTTAACCACCGAGAACTACTGGCTGAGGTTAGAAACCTTCTAGCTTTGAAAGAAAATGAACGTAAAGTTCTGGAGTTAAATACCTATCTAACAGAGTCAGTACTCAAGCGATTTTTACCACCTGCTTTAGTAAAAAAAGCTGCGACCAGAGAATTAACTCTGGATTTAAAACCGGAACCGCGTTTGATTACAGTTTTGTTTAGCGATATAGTCGGCTTTACTCAGCTATCAAATACCCTTAGGTCGCGCAAAGTAGCAGAGTTGCTGAATGAGTATCTAGATGCGATGACAAAAGCAGTATTTGATAACGGTGGCACTGTAGATAAATTTATGGGGGATGCAATTTTAGCCTTATACGGTGCTCCAGAAGAACTTACCCCAAATGAACAGGTTCGTCGGGCAGTTAATAGCGCTAGAGCAATGCATCGATTGTTGGCACAATTAAATGAACGTTGGCATAGACAAGGTATCTTCGAGAGTGACGGACGTTCTGGCATCCAGTTTCGTTGTGGTATTCACCAAGGCACTGCTGTTGTGGGTATGTTTGGCAGTTCGGAACGTGCGGACTATACAGCCATTGGCCCTAGTGTAAATATTGCATCTCGGTTACAAGTTGCTGCTGACCCAGGTACTATACTTGTTTCTGCTGCTGTCGCCGATTATTTACAAGAAGAGGAAATTACTAAAGGAAAACCATTGGAACTTAAAGGAGTAGATGAAACCGTTTTGACCTTCGCAGTGAAACCGGAAATTATGGTAAATCGTTGAATCGGGAATGGGGAGTGGGGAGTGGGAATAATAAGAACGCCAAGTATTATGAGGATAGCCAAGACTCATAGTTTATGGTTGGTCTAGGACTATAGTTTTTTAGTACCACAATGTTTTTTTGGATTTTTGCGTGCAATTGCGAGCTTAAGCAAATAGGCAAAATATTTTTTTAATTTGAGGAAAATTATATTTATATCTTGATTTTCAACTAAAGGGGTGTTATATTAAGTTTAAGCTAAATAAAAAAACACTCGCGGGCGTAGTTTAATGGCAAAACTTCTGCCTTCCAAGCAGATAACGCGAGTTCGATTCTCGCTGCCCGCTTTTATGGAAGTCAATCACAGTAAGGATTTCATCAATTTATTTCTAATAGGAACTAGATGTTATTTTAGATGTTTTAAAGATTAGTTTGCTATTAACAGCGATGAATAATAAGTATTTTTGGTATTAGTTAACTTCCTCAAAGGTAATTTTGTTTGAAATTAATTCTAAATAAAAAAAACTAAGTTTCGTAGTTTCATTTATTTCTACGAACCTTAGTATATAAGACAATTTCAGTTGTGTGAGGGGGTATGTCAAAGAAACTTTAATTGCTAACAGAAGTAGATAAAGTTTCTTTCTTGGTTATAAAACCTTTTTTTAATCACAAAGGTGTAAGCTGCGATAGCACTCTATAATCAAGATACTGCTGCTCAATTATTTCCACAGAATTATCACACCATTTAGCGACTACAGCAGTAGGAACTCCTTTAGCAATTTGCTCTGAGATAAAAGTGTCACGACAAGAATAAGGAGTTGTAGGTCTTTCAATGATGTTATCTACAATCCGATTCCAAGCGACAATTGAAAAATTCTGGTAGTTAATTACTTTTCCCTTAGGAGAAGGAAATACCAATGCTTCAGGGTCATATTTTTCTTGCCGGGGTTTAACGGAACGTAGCAGTTCTTGCAATTTTTGATTGCAATTAAATTTACGAGTTTTATTATTTTTAGAGCCTTCCATCCTAGTAGGTTTGCCTTTAATTCTGACAATAGAAGAATCGAAGAGAATTTGAGAGCAATCATCTTTGACTTTTTTCCATTGAAGTCCAATGGCTTCCGAGGGTCTACAACCAGTAAGAAATAGAAATTTTACAAATGGGGCGTAATGTGAAAAAGCGAAGCCTGTATAACCTCTGCCATTCCAATTACCTCTGTGATTTTCAAACGCTTTTATTATGGACAATTTTTCTTCTTCAGTAAAAGCATTTGGTTGTGAGTTTTCTTGCCAGTTATATTTCGGTAGTTCTGCCGCCATACCCTCAAAAGGATTAGCAGACAATGATATTAATTTATTTTTTATTGCCCATTTTACACAAGCTGAAAGGTGAGTAAAGCTACGTTTAGAAATTGAAGAAGTACTAGCTTCCAAAAACCATTGACGTATTTCCGTAGCTTGATTGATGTCCTGTATGGGACATTTTATGATATATTTACTTAGAAACTGCATGTAAGCAATAGTAGTTTCTTTTAAAGTTTGACTCTTGAATTGTAGATATTTATCCCACAGTTCTTTCATCATTAATTCTCTATTATCATCTGTGGGATTTACAAGCCTTAAATGTCCCTTAATCCTGTATTTATCAAGATTTTCTGGGTTAAAGTGCCCAAAAGTAATGTCTGATTTGACTTCATTTGCTTTTGTTTCTGCTACTGTCCAGTTTTCTTTGGTATTTGCCAAACCTAAACTTACAGTATATTTTTTTTCTTCAACAGTAAATTCAAGCCTTAACCGTCCTTGATAATTTTCGACTCTTACAGAACTCTCTTGCCTTGTTTGACTATTGTCTATTTGATGGAACATACACCTTGCTTTCCAGTGACGCAATACAGACTTTAACTATTTCTCTATAATTTTGATATAGTAATTAATTATTCGTAAAAAGAACATTGCTGAAGTAATATTTTTTACCCAACGTCAAACATTTTGAAATAAAAAATACTCCACTGAATAGATGTATTTTCCATTTTGAAGACAATTTTCGATTCATTAATCATAAAAGGCTCATGAAATTATTCGCTAAAGTTGTTTTCAAAAATTTTTCCAATTAAAAACCTCCTCAAATTGAGAAGGCAAAATAATTCTTGCATAAGTTTTAAATTAAAGTTCCTAGTTTCAGATTGTTAAAAGCACCGCTTATAAAAACCTGGGAAAATCTAGTTCTCCCCGTCCAAGTCGGCGGTATAACTTACTTTGACTGAATAGAAGCGCTACTTCGTAGACTTGGAAACTGCCCGACGTTCGCTATTACTAGCTACTGGCTCGACAACATCCTTGACCACTATCCCCCTGTTAGGGTTACTGAAATAGTCGCACCGTGGCTTGACTATGGCAGTATTCAAAGTCATATTATTTAATTAAAACATTCCTCTCTATACGTACTTGATTGGATTCACTCCAAACTAGGCGGACATAGATGAGGTAATAATTATTAAATAACAAACGATGACTATATAGCTTTTTATTTAATTATATTTAACATGAACATGAGCTACCTTTATTACTAAGCCTTATTTTTTCAGACCAAGCAGTGTTTTTTAGCTCATACACAAGATTTCAGCAACCAAATCTGACCTTAAATCCTAGGAAATACTATGATTTAGGGCTACTGCTATTAGCCCTTCTAGAATTCGTAGCGAGTGGAGAATTTAGAAATTTAACCAAAAACTCCACTAGTTCAGTAGACTTTTAGCCAAACCGACCACTGATATACTCTTGAGTCGCTTTTTGCTTAGGAGCGTTGAAGATTAGCTCTGTATCATCAAATTCCACTAGATAACCAATACGACCACCCTTTTCTGTTGGTTCAACATTAAAGAAAGCAGTCTTGTCAGACACCCGTGTTGCTTGTTGCATATTGTGGGTGACGATAACGATTGTATATTGCTCTTTAAGTTGGGTAATCAGTTCTTCAACTCGCAAAGTAGAAATCGGGTCAAGTGCGGAGCAAGGTTCATCCATTAAAATAACATCTGGTTGAACAGCAATTGCTCTAGCAATACATAAACGTTGTTGTTGTCCACCAGATAAAGATGAACCACTTTGCTTGAGTTTATCTTTGACTTCTTCCCACAAAGCTGCTTGCTGAAGACTACGCTTTACTAGCTCATCCATATCACCCTTGAAACCGTTGATTTTAGCTCCAAAAGCAATATTGTCATAAATTGATTTAGGAAAAGGGTTTGGTCTTTGGAACACCATCCCAATTCTGCGACGTACCTCAACTGGGTCAATATCGGGAGAGTACAGATTTTTGCCGTCATATAAGACATTACCTTCCGCACGAAAACTGTCAATTAAATCGTTGAGACGGTTGTAGCAGCGAAGTAAAGTACTTTTACCACAGCCAGAAGGACCGATAAAAGCCGTAACTTGATTCCTAGGGATATTAAGCCAAACATTCTTAAGAGCTAAGAAAGTTCCATAGTAAACATTAAGGTTTTCCGTACGTAAAACGGTATCGGTATCGGTATCGTTTATGTTTCTAACTTGGGTATCCATAAAAGTCCAGTTGATTTTTGTGAAAAAGTAAATACGAAAAAGAGATTAAACAATTGAAAATCCAAAATTACTTAACCGATTTAGGCTTTTTTACGAATTGCAAAGCGAGCGATAATACTTGTGACTAAAACCATCAACACCAAAATTAAAGAAGCAGCCCAAGCAAGAGATTGCCAAGTTTTGTAAGGAGAAATTGCGAAGTTGTAGACTAAAACAGCAAGGGAAGCAGTAGGTTTTAATAAACCCTCAGGCCAAAAATTAGAAAATAAAGCAGTAAACAGTAAAGGTGCTGTTTCCCCAGCAGCACGAGCAATAGATAAGGTCGCACCAGTAACAATTGCTGGTAATGCTGCTGGTAAAACTACTTGCATTACTGTTTGAAAATTAGTCGCTCCTAAACCTACAGCTGCTTGGCGTAAATCGTCCGATACTAACTGTAAAGATTCATCAGTGGTCCGCACGATAATTGGTAACATGAGAATTGCTAGCGCGAAACCTCCACCAAGCGCTGAGTAAGAACCCAAATTGAGTTTAGTTAACGTTAAAACTACAACCCCGTAAGCAAATACCCCAGCAATAATTGAAGGTACTCCACTAAGTACGTTAGTGGCAAATCTAACTATACGGGAAACTTTTCCGGAGCTAAACTCTGTTAAATAAATTGCTGCTAATACACCAAAAGGAATACTAATTGCAGCACCGATTCCCACCATTAACAGCGTTCCTAAAATAGCATTCCCAAAACCACCTCCTACTCTTTGGAAAGGAGTAGGTGGTAATTCCGTAAATATACTAGGGCTGAGACTGCTAAAACCTTGGATAATGACGTAGGAAAGCACAAATAACAAAGGCAAAAGTGCTAACAATCCGCAAGTAAATGCGACAGCGTTCATCCCATTATTAAATAGGGTGCGGGGTGATGCCGAAGAACGAGTTAAACTGCCGTAAGTATACCCAGAAGAAGAACTTTTTGAAAAATTAGAAGCCATAAATTAAGCTAAAATTAAGCCAAAAGAATCCACAATCAACAAACTAAAACTATAGAAATGATTAAATCCTCTGGACTCTTGAAACAATCATTTCTGCCAAAATATTGACCAAAAGTGTTAAAAGAAACAAAACTAGTGCCGCATACATTAATGCTGAAACTTGTAAACCACCGGCTTCAGCAAATTGGCTTGCCAGTAAAGACGAAATAGTATTTGATGGTGCAAACAGAGAAACATTTATGTCATTGGAGTTACCAATTAACATTGTCACAGCCATTGTTTCTCCCATTGCTCTACCGAGAGCAAGCATTACTGCACTAACAATCCCAGAAAAAGCAGCAGGAATAAGAACTTGAATAATTGTTTCCCAACGGGTACAACCAAGTCCTACTGCGGCTTGACGTAAGCTCGGTGGTAAAGAAATTAAAGCATCACGGGAAATTGCTGTAATAACAGGCAAAATCATGATGGCTAAAATCACTCCAGCAGTAAACATTCCTCGACCCGTGATACCTGACTCCGGATTAGCAAAAATTGGCAAAAATCCTAAGGAACTACTTACAGATGAACCAATACCTCTGATGACAGGGCTTAAAACGAAAATACCCCAGATACCGTAAACAACACTGGGAATTGCTGCTAGTAGTTCGACTAAAAAAACCAGCACTACTCGCATAGCCTTTGGTAAAAAATTCTCGCTTAACAAAATAGCAGTACCAACACCGATGGGTACAGCTATTAATAAACCAATAAATGAACTAACTAAAGTCCCATAAATTTGTGGTAATACACCGTACTGATTTTGTACTGGGTTCCAAGTCGTTTGGAATAAAAATCCCAAACCAAATGCTTGTATAGCAGGTAAGGAGCTAACCGCAACCTGAAAGGCAATCCACAATAAAACACCAGCTATAGACAATGCGAAAATTCTTGTTAACCAAATAAAGCCACGGTCTAAAGATTTTTCAATTTCTGAACGTTTTTTCAGTGATGCTTGCATATTTGGATAATTTACTGTCGTGGATGATTGACTTTAATTCGTAATTCTTAATTCATAATTATTAGTTATTTTATAAATGCAAAATATTGATATTTTTACATAAATAACTTTAGTAGATTGGAACCTAAATTGATTACGAATTAAGAATTACGAACTAAGAATTATTTTCCGCTGGCAATGTTGATTTTATATTCTGGGCTAATTGCTTCAGCCGCAGCTGCAACCTTTTGAGCTACGCTTGCGGGTAAAGGAACATACCCTAGTTGTACTGCAGTTTTTTGCCCTTCAGTTAAACCATATTCAATCATGGCTTCCATTGCTTTAGCTTTGGCTACATCTGGATATTTTTTATAAGCCAAAATCCAACTATAGGTAACGATAGGATAGGAATCTGCTCCTTCTGGGTCTGTAATAAAGGCACGAAGGTTCTCTGGTAAAGGTACTGATTCTAAAGTCTTAGATGCTGCTTCGTCTGTTGCTGGGACAAACTTACCTGCTTTATTTTCCAAAGTCGCAGCTTTCAGACCAGCCTGTTTGGAGAAACTGCTTTCAACATAACCGATTGCACCTGGGGTTTGAGCTATCTGAGCTGTTACGCCTTCGCTGCCCTTAGCACCCACACCCGCAGGCCATTTTACACTTTTTCCGTCTCCAACTTTAGTCTTCCACTCTGGACTGATAGCGCTGAGATGTTTTGTAAAAACACCAGTAGTACCACTACCGTCAGAACGATGCACAAGCGCAATTGGTTGCTTGGGTAATTTCACACCTGGGTTAGCTTTAGCAATTGCTGGGTCATCCCAAGATTTAATCTTGCCCAGGAATATATCAGCGTAAACTTGACGTGATAATTTTAATTCAGATACATCTGGCAAATTGTAGGCTAGCACGATGCTACCAGCAGTCATGGGCAACAAAATTACACCCTTATCTGGTGGTATTTTTTGAATTTCTTCATCCTTCATCGCAACGTCACTAGCACCAAAGTCTACAGTACCTTTGGTAAATTGTTCTACTCCAGCACCGCTACCAACTGACTGATAGTTCACTTGCAAATTTGGATATTTTTTGTTCAAATCGGTGAACCAAGTCGTGTAAAGGGGAGCAGGCAATGATGCTCCAGCACCAGTTAGAGTAACATTTCCACCTAAATCTAGTTTCGTAGGACTGGTAGCTGTTGTGTTAGTAGCACCCCCAGCAGCAGGAGTTTCAGCAGCTCCAGGAGTTCCAGGTGTCGCGCTATCAGTGGCTGTTTTATTATCTGTTCCACCACCGCAAGCTGCTAAGCCTAAGGTCAAAGCTACTACGGGAGCAAGCAATAACCCTTTTTTTGAAGAAAACATAATTATTTGAATTTTTGATGGTATGGGTTAACAATATTGAAGAGTAGCACTCAAGGGTAAATTTCGGGTAAAACAAGGTTAATTTCAGGTTAAGGTATACAAGTTAATCACTAATACAAATAATGGATTAATTAGGAATAAATATGTTTTGGAAATCAGCTACTTATGAATTTCATTCTCACCAGAATCATTTTCATTACCTATGTAATAATGGCTTCGACATTATCGTATTTACAGAGACCTTATAAATTCAGAGAAAATATAATAGATATTATTAAAATTTTTGTCTCAAAAAATCTTCATTATTTATAGCTTGACCAATACAAGCATATTATTGATTTTTATTTAGTTGTATGTTATTCGGAATTAATAATTGAAACGTATCTTAACATGTATTCTCAATACTCCTTATACTTTTTAATTAATAAATGTTTGCAGCATCTCATCAATTATTATGGTCAATGATTGGCTTGCTCTTGACAATGGGTGGTACATTCCTCGAAGCCCATGTCACCACCTTACCTTGGGGTTGGAGCAGTAATGGCATTCACACTATTTCTTTGGGCGTCACATTTCAAATAGGCGCAGTGCTTTTAGTTGGTTGTTTAGGTGGGAGGAGTGCAGGCGCTTTATCTCAAATTGCCTATATAGTCATGGGCTTAACATTGTTGCCTGTATTTGCCGAAGGTGGGGGTATAAGTTATATCAAATTATCCCAGTTTGGTTATTTACTGGGCTTTATACCAGGTGCTTGGGTTTGTGGTCTTTTTGCCTTTAAAGCTAAACCAAAACTGGAGACTTTAACATTTAGTTGTATTTGTGGATTGTTAACTGTCCACATTTGCGGTATTTGTTATTTAATTATCAGCTATTTCTTGCAGGTTAAAGGCACGGAAACTATGCCCCTGATGGACGCGATACTCAAGTATTCGTGGTACGCTTTGCCTGGACAACTAGCTGTTGTCTGTGCCGTTGCTGTATTGGCTTATTTGCTACGCCACATTATGTTTTATTAGTCAAATTTATTAGTCAAAAAATTATAGCCCTTGACTTTCAACCATGCGCGTAAAAAATCGTCTTTATTGGATTGCTACCTTCATCGCTGTTGTTTTAGACCAACTGACAAAATATTGGGTGGTACAAAGTATCAAATATTGGCAGGTGGAAAATATTAGCGATGCCAGAACGGGTTTTACAATAGCTAGACGAACATTGCCGCTGATACAAAATGTATTTCACTTGACTTACGTGACAAATACAGGTGCAGGTTTAGGTAAGCTTCCGGGGACAGTGGATTGGTTGCGGTGGGTGTCCTTGGCTGTTAGTTTAGCTTTAATTGCTTGGGCACTTTTCGGGCCTGCTTTACAACTTTGGGAACAACTGGGTTACGGTTTTATTCTCGGTGGGGCTATGGGTAATGGTATTGACCGCTTTGTTTTACGGTATGTGGTCGATTTTTTTGATTTTAGATTAATTAATTTTTATATATTTAATGTGGCGGATATTTTTATTAGTGTTGGTCTTGGATGTTTGTTACTTGATTGGTATTTGCATACTAGAAAAACTTCCACTCGCAGGTTGTAAAATCATAATCATGTAGAGACGTTACATGTCTGAAAGCATTCTGAAAAACAAATAGCCTCCATGAATTGTTTCATGGAGGTGAAGCCGAAAATTCAAATAATTAGCCATTCATTATTCGCTAGCTAATTTTATTAATGATTACTACTGGGGAGTTAAAGGTTTTAACTCGCTTGCACCAGGTGTCTTTTCACCAGAATTTGGAGTTTTGGTAGGTGAAGAAGAGTCAGGTTCAGTAGTTGTATCGCTATTATTTGGCTCCGATGGGTTAGTTCCTTCGGGTGCTGTGATGTTGCTAGGCTTGGTTGGCTCCGATGGGTTAGTTCCTTCGGGTGCTGTGATGTTGCTAGGCTTGGTTGGCTCCGATGGGTTAGTTCCTTCGGGTGCTGTGATATTGCTAGGCTTGGTTGGCTCCGATGGGTTAGTTCCTTCGGGTGCTGTGATATTGCTAGGCTTGGTTGGCTCCGATGGGTTAGTTCCTTCTGGTGCTGTACTATCGCTGGGCTTGGTTGGCTCAGATGGCGTAGCACCTGGAGGTGGAGTCATATTGCTACCTGGTGCGCTGGGGGTAGGTGTGCTACCTTCGCTTGGGCTGCCAGGTGTTGGGGTTATTGGTACTGGTGTTACACTTCCAGGTGTTCCTGAATCAGGAGCAGGAGTGAGTTGGTTTTGAGTACCAGGTTCAGTAGGTGTTGTACCAGGTGCTGGTGTTGTCTCTGGAGTACTACCAGGCGTACTAGAATCGGCTGGGGGGGTCGTACTGGGTACAGTACTGTCCGGTGCGGGTGTTGTAGTGCTATCTGGTGCGGGGGTTCCCTCAGAAGGCTTCATCGGTTCTGTAGTGTTTGTGCTGCCTGCTGGAGCATTTTGTGTTGTCCCGGCACCACCCTGACAACGAGAATTTAACGGAAAACGTTCACAAAGAATTTCCATTACATCCGGAGCTAATTTCTCTTCTGCTGCGGGTTTATTATTAGCTTCGTTTTGCTCGTTTTGCTGCTGCTTTGCTAGTTGGGGAAACTTAGTTGATTGGGCTACTGCAACATTACTAGTTAATGCTAAAAATGCAGCTGTACCCATTAAAGCGAAATATTTTCCCTTCATTATTACTTAACCTCTACGGAACACTCCTCTGCCCTATTAAATCAGACAATTTCTTTTTTGAAATCTTCCTAAATAGGGATGTAGATTTTCATTTTTCCATTTATGTTCTGGTCGTAAGTAAAAATTAATTCACTGCTTTATTTAGTGCAGGTTCATATAAATACTTTACTGAAAAATGACGGATTGTAGCAAAATTTCAAAGCTATAAACCATAGGGATTGTAAGAGATAAACATTATTATTTACTGATATTTTAAAAGTGATATAAGTCACAATTCTATTACCAATGTTATATGTTACATTGGTGTCATCTAACATTTGGAACAATTCCGTGTTACCAACGTCCTGTTAGGGTTGTGAGTAGAATAGGCTGATATATGTCCATCGCGCCCAATTTTCATGTACAAACCCTGGTGTGAATAGCTGATGAGTTCCCCCCAACCACCTCAAAAACCACAAACTTTGCTTGGTCGTATGACTCAAGCAGTTCATACAATTCAGGCAAGAGTCGATTTCTCGAAATTGGCGCTCAAGCAAGGAGCCAGAGTTCCAGAACTTTTAGTTCAGGATGCGGGGGCTGACAAAGCTGAGGTCTTTCCGCTTTTGGGCGACCGCTATGTACTTGGTCGCAGTTCCAAGTCCTGCGATATCCTGATTCGTAACCCAGTAGTCAGTCAAATTCACCTATCGCTATCACGGGATTCGACTCAAAGACGAGCGGTATTTGTGATTAAAGACGAAAACTCGACAAATGGAATTTATCGTGGGAAGCGTCGAGTTAATAATTTTGAACTTCGTCACGGGGATATCCTCACGTTGGGTCCACCAGAATTAGCTGCATCAGTTCGCTTGCAGTACGTTGACCCACCACCTTGGTACGTTAAAGCAGCAACTTGGGCGGGTTACGGGTTGGCTGGAACAACAGCTCTATTGTCATTGGTAATTGGGCTGGAATGGACGAAATTTTCCGTTAGACCTTTGACACCAGCATCAAGAGCACCGACAGTAATTTATGCAGGTGATGGAGATACGCTCTTGCGCGAACCCAGAGCTGTTTCCCACATCGACATGAAAAAATTAGATGATTTTGGACCTTACTTACCTGGTGCGGTGATAGCTTCAGAAGATAGCCGTTTTTATTGGCACTTAGGGGTTGACCCTTACGGATTAGCGCGGGCTGTAATTGTTAACGCTCGTAGCGGTGGTGTGCAACAAGGTGCGAGTACGGTAACTCAGCAAGTAGCCCGTAGTTTATTTCCTGATTATGTTGGCAGACAAGATAGTGTAGGGCGAAAGATAAAAGAAGCAATTGTTGCTTTAAAGCTAGAAACATTTTATAGCAAAGAAGAAATCTTGCTAACCTACCTTAACCGAGTATTTTTAGGTTCAGATACTTCAGGATTTGAAGACGCAGCTAAATATTACTTTGATAAATCAGCCAAAGAACTGACAGCAGCCGAAGCAGCCACATTAGTAGGAATTTTGCCAAAACCAAACGGTTTTGATTTTTGTGGTGATAACCAAAGTAAACAAAGCATAGCATCTTACCGCAACCGCGTACTAAAGCGGATGTTACAATCAGGCAAACTCAAGCAAGACGAGTACGACCGTTCTCGTCGCTCTCCTGTTGAAGTTACTGGAAAAGTTTGCGAAAGACAATCCAAAACAATAGCTCCTTATTTTTATAGTTATGTTTTTCAAGAACTAAGAGCAATCTTGGGAGAAGAACTAGCTACAGAAGGAAATTTTATTATTGAAACTCAGTTAAATCTGGATATGCAACGGCAGGCAGAAGCCGCTTTACGTAATTCAGTCGCTCAAGATGGTTCGCAATACGGTTTCTCTCAGGGTTCTCTAGTCACAGTTGACACCAGTACTGGGGGAATTCTGGCCATGGTTGGAGGGACAGATTATCGAAAAAGTCAGTTTAATCGTGCCTTAGCTCAACGGCAACCTGGCTCTACCTTTAAAGTCTTCGCTTATACAGCGGCTATTGAAAAAGGGATTTCCCCAGGTAAGTATTATTCCTGTGACCCCTTAACTTGGAAAGGTTTCACATATAAACCATGTCGGACTGGGGCTTCTGGCTTCGATTTAGCCACTGGATTAGTACTGTCCGAAAACCCCATAGCCTTGAGGGTTGCAAGGGATGTAGGACTAGACAAAGTAGTAGATGAGGCACAGCGCTTGGGGGTAAAATCCAAACTAGACCCAGTACCAGGGTTAGTACTGGGGCAAAGTGTAGTCAACGTATTAGAAATGACAGGTGCATTTGCGAGTATTGGTAACCGTGGAGTGTGGAACCGTCCCCATGCAATCAGCCGTATTCTAGACAGCAGCGACTGCAAAGACAGAAAAGACTTAAAAACCTGCCGTGTAATTTACTCCTTCGACCAAGACAGGGATGCTAACAAAAGAGTACTAAAACCAGAGATAGCAGATACGATGAAGAGTATTCTACGTAGAGTCATATCAGGAGGTACTGGTAAAGCAGCAGCCATAGGACAAAACGAAGCAGGTAAAACAGGCACAACAGATAAAAATGTTGACTTATGGTTTATTGGTTTTGTCCCTGGTAAAAAAGTAACCACAGGTGTATGGCTAGGAAACGACAAAATTAAACCCACCTCAGGTAGTAGTGCCCAAGCAGCGAAACTGTGGGGAGATTACATGGGGAGGATTACACGTTAAATTCAAAATTCAAAATTCAAAATTCAAAATTAGTCCCATCAATAATTTTGGAGTGGTTCTAAATAATGAAGCCCTTGCTTCGCTACAATTCAAAATTTAAAACTGGTTAAAAATAAATCCAGTATTTTGAATTTTGAATTTTGAATTTTGAATTTTGAATTTTCAATTTACCGATATCCCTCCCAAGGAGTGATTTCTAGATTGCCATCGGGTTTGAAGGTGACTTCAAAATGAGCTAAAGGTTCTTTAGTGTTTGCAGCTGCAATGTTTGAACCACCAGTATTGGCATTAGCGGTAAATAATTTGGGGAGAGGTGTTTCGCGAAAATGGTCAAAAGCAGCTCCGTTTAGTGGTTCGTAGTCAGCGATTACGCCATCTTTGTTGACTGCTACTCGATATTTCAAATCGCTTTTAAAGCCAGGAGTTGTAGCTTGGGAATTCTGACGAATTGTATCAACCAGCTTTTGATTTAAAGTTTTAACGGATGTGGCATCGGTTATTTTTGGACCGACAACATCCGGTGTTGCAGAATATCCTCTCCAAGGACTAACTTGTAGTATGCCCTCTCTGGTAAATACTACTTTAAACTGTGCTATTGGTTCTTTATTAATCGGACCGCGAGCAGATGGATTATATAGTAGGGTTGGCAATGGTGTTTTCGCAACCGCATCACTAGCTTTAGAATTTACAGATTTGTAACCAACTATTGAACCGTCTGCAGCTACACCGATGCGGTAAACTAAATCTTCTGGCAATTGCGAACGAGTATTTACATTCCAATTCCCATTAACTACGTTATAAACTTGACGATTTAACGACTTTAGCTGGGACGGGTCGGTAATTTCTGGAACTGTAGATAAAAGGGATTCCAAATCAGCCGTTGCAGGTGTTGCACCAGGTGTGGGAACTGTTGTGGGTGTGGGTGTTGCAGCAATGGGAGTTGCCGTAGGTGTCGGTGTCGCTTCTGTAATAGGGGTTGTTGTTGGTGTGGGTGTCGCTCCTGTAATAGGGGTTGTTGTTTGTATTGGTTCTGGAGTTGGTGAAGCAGTCGCATTCGGACTAGGACTGGTTTGTTCCGTTCGGTTAGTTTGTTCTTGAAGCTTTTCTGGTGTACGCACTTGGGGAACGGGTAAGAAACCCAAGACAAGCGCTGCTGCTGCTAAACTACCAACTCCGACACTTGCTGGTACAGCTTGTTTGGCTAAGGCTGCTGAGGCTACTCCGTGACTTCGAGAAACTGGTTGTAATCCCAGTGACAATTCTGGTAAAGTTTGGCTATCGGCAAAAAACTGGTCAATAGCTTCAACTAAATCGAAAAGCTGTAATGTATTTAAGTCAAGTTCAATTGGCTCTTTATTATTGTTAGCCCCAAAAGCTTCCGTATTATTATCTGGATTTACAATTAGCCTGTGACAATCGTTATCAATTCTCTGAAAATATACTAATTCCGACTCGTAATTATGAGCTTGAGGATTACTTACATTACTCAGAAATTCTTGAGCATATCCACTAACAGCCCTTACCAAACTTTCAAAAAAATCTCGTCCACCTACTAATGGTTGACCATAGCCAGAAATATAACATTCTGTATTGACCAATATTGAAAGTATTGGGCGCAAATCTTGTAAATGTGCTGTCCTGCTAGCATCGCTCAAACCTTCTAAAAGTAAGGTGCAATTTGGTAAACTATACTTACGTTGAATATTCATTATTCTACTTCACCGTCAAAAAGACTAATCCAAAACCGCTGTAAACCGGAAGTGCCTGTACAAAATAGTAATTGTCCTAAAAGATTTATCGCTAACTCATTTATTTTATCGTCGGAGTTTAGAGCTAAAAAACCCGAACGACGAGTATTCATTCTACTTTTAAAATGAGTCCGAAAACGTTCTAAATAGTTAGCTAGTCGTAAATTCTGCTCTAGTGGTATCTGTTTTTCCGTTAATTGCTGAGATATATTAAGTAACTGGCGTATAACAACAGTCAGACGTCGAGCTATATAGCAAGCTATAACTACCAAGGCTTTAGCTTCCATAATAGTTAAAGGACGGCGGTTATGCGCTCTACGCATGGGGTTTGAACTACGCATACGCCATAAATTAACTCGGTCTTTAATAACACCTTTTAAGTCTAATTCTTCGGCTAATGCCAAAACAGCTTCAGAGCCACCAAGGTCTAAAGCTTCAATTGCTAATAACATTAGGTCAATTTGCACCCGGGTTCTGCGGGGACATATTTGCCCCTCAATAGCAGGGTCTGGGAGAGAATCCAGAATCATCGGCGGTGATTGGGGACTAGGATTGTTAGTGGGCGTTAAACTTACTGATGAAATACTCATTATAAATATGTTGTGCGGCTGCGACAAACTGGATAAAACTAATTTAAGATAATGAGTCAAACAAGAAGGTTTGACTAGTGGCAGTAATACAACTGCATGATATATACATTAGTTACGCTTTCTTGTGAAAGGTTTCCGTATACTTAAATCCTACTTTTCAAAACATAATCTGACCCACCTTGATGTTGTGCGCTCCTGTAATGCGCTTACATACCTAGCTTGGTTTAGAATCCAACAATCGTCAACTAAAGCCGCAAGCAGTCCTTATATATAGTACGATTTTTCAGGTATACTCCCCACTCCCCAAAATAAACACTATCTTCTATACGATTATGGATTTAAAGTCTTTGATTCGCGATGTCCCAGATTTTCCCAAACCTGGCATTTTATTTCGAGATATTACCACGTTATTGCGAGACCCAGAGGGACTTCGCTACACCATTGACTCGTTCGCACAAAAATTAACCGATGCTGGACTAAAAGCTGATTATATCCTGGGTATGGAGTCACGAGGCTTCATTTTTGGTGCCCCTTTGGCTTATAAATTAGGAACTGGTTTCATTCCTGTACGTAAAAAAGGCAAATTACCCGCTGCGGTTCACTCTGTCGAATATCAATTGGAATACGGTACTGACTGTTTACAAGTTCATCAGGATGCTTTGCCAGAAAGAAGTCGGGTTTTGATTGTTGACGATTTAATTGCCACAGGTGGAACCGCTAGTGCAACCGCTAAACTAGTACAACAGATTGGCTGCGAACTTGTTGGTTTTGGGTTTATCATCGAGCTACAAGATTTGCAAGGGCGGAAACATCTACCTGATGTGCCGATTGTAACTCTAATTGAATATTGACGATTTGTTGACCGTTGACTGTTGACAGTTGACTGTTGACAGTTGACAGTCAATCAATAACTTGTAAAGGATAAACTTAAAAATATGACTGCGAGTCGAATTTCTTTAGATAATGGTAAAGATTGGTTAATTGGTTTAATTACAAGCGAAACTTTTGTTTACATAATCAAGCGGATATTACAAGCGCTATTGACTTTGTTTCTGGCTTCGGCATTATCGTTTTTTGTGATGCAGTTGGCTCCAGGTGACTTTGTGACAAAGTATGAAGGCGACCCGAAATATACAGAAGATTTTATTAAACAAATAAGACAGCAGTTCGCTCTTGACCAACCTTGGCATGTACAGTATTTTCTTTGGTTGTGGAATATTATTAGTAAGGGCGATTTTGGGCCAAGTATGTCTTTTCGTCGTCCTGTGATATCGCTTTTATGGGAAAGGGTTCCAGCAACTTTACTAATTGCCATTTCCTCTTTAATTTTTACTTGGTTGATTGCTATTCCTTTAGGTATTATTGGTGCTGTTAAACAAAATAGTTTTGTAGGCAAAATTCTACTTGTACTTAGTTATCTTGGGCAAGGAGTTCCTAGTTTCATCATCGCTTTATTTTTATTGTTTTTTGCCCAAGTTACCACTCCTTTATTCCCTGTTGGTGGTAGGACTAGTATCAATCACTCAGAACTTAATTGGTTTGGACAAATTTTAGATGTTGCATGGCATATGATTTTGCCTACTATTGCTTTGAGTGTTACTAGTTTTGCCGGTTTACAACGTATTACTCGTGGTGAATTTTTGGATGTTATGCGCCAAGATTATATTCAAACTGCTCGTGCTAAAGGTTTACCTGAAAATCGAGTGATATATGTTCATGCACTTCGTAATGCTATTAATCCTTTAATTACTTTGTTGGGATTTGAGTTCGCTAGTTTATTGAGTGGTGCTTTTATTACTGAACAATTCTTTAATTGGCCGGGATTGGGAAGATTAACCTACCAGGCTTTATTAAGTCAAGATATTTTCTTAGCGATGGCTAGTTTAATGATGGGTGCTGTAATGTTGATTGTGGGTAATTTGATTGCTGATGTGATGTTGAAATTTGCTGACCCACGTATTAAGTTGGAAGACCTTAATTAGTTGACTGGTGACTGTTGACTGGTGACTGTTGACTGGTTACTGATGATTGGAAAATGATGAACATTGACTAGTTGGCTACTAATTATGATTTCAGAAATTTATTATTTGGTGCGGTCTAAGTCTGATGGTAAATACCTGTCTGCACGTCCTGATGATGGAACGTCATATTTGTTGCTATTTCGCGAAAATTTTGATGCTCTCAGTTATCTTAATGCTCATGCTGGGGAACTCGCAAGTCGCTTTATGGTCGAATCTGTGCCAAATTCACAACTGGGTAATTTGCTAAAACGTTGGAGTTTTAAAGGTGTGGGTATTGTGTCTGACCCTTTGTTACCCAAGATTGAATTTATGAATCATTCATAATATAAACCTGTAGAGACGCGATAAATCGCGTCTTCTAATACATTTTTCAACTGAAGAGACGCGATAAATCAGACGCTATAAATCAGACGCGATAAATCAGACGCGATAAATCAGACGCTATAAATCAGACGCTATAAATCAGACGCGATAAATCAGACGCGATAAATCAGACGCGATAAATCAGACGCGATAAATCAGACGCTATAAATCAGACGCGATAAATCAGACGCGATAAATCAGACGCTATAAATCGCGTCTCTACAACATTTTTAGACTGCTGCTTTTTCTAGGACTAGCTTAGAACGCTTGATTTGTTCAGGTATGGGAATAGGATAATCTCCTGTAAAACAAGCTGAACAAAAAGTATTGGTGTCTTGTTTTGTTACTTTTAACATCCCTTCCCAGCTTAAATAGGCAAGTGTATCTACTCCTAGCTGTTTGGCAATTTCTGCTACTGACATTTTGGCTGCAATTAACTGGTCTTGGCTGTCTGTGTCAATACCGTAAAAGCAGGGGTGAGTAACTGGTGGTGATGATATCCGCATATGCACTTCTGTTACACCCGCATCTCGCAAAGCTTGTACTAGTTTGCGGCTCGTGGTTCCACGGACAATGGAGTCGTCAATTATGATTACTTTTTTACCAGTTAGTACGTCTTTTAATGGGTTTAGTTTCATTCTTATACCCGACTCACGCATCGCTTGGGTGGGCTGGATAAAGGTTCGTCCGACGTAGCGGTTTTTTATTAATCCTTCTGCAAACTCGATTCCTGAGGCTTGGGAAAATCCAATTGCTGCTGGTATACCTGAGTCTGGTACGCCAAATACTATATCAGCATCGACAAGTGATTCTTCTGCTAACTGCCTTCCCAGCCTCATTCTATAGGTATACAAGTTTTCGCCATGCATGATGCTGTCGGGACGGGCAAAATAAATCATTTCAAATATACACAGCTTTCGCGTAGCCTGACTCCATTGCACTGAGGTCAAACCTTTTTCGTCAATCCAAACTAGCTCTCCTGGTTTTACATCCCGTAGGTAATCAGCACCAATAATATCTAAACCGCATGTTTCAGATGCTAGAACGTATCGTACTGGATTTTCGCCTAAAGTCCCAATCACTAGGGGACGAACTCCATTTGGGTCTCTTGTACCCATAACCCCAATGGGAGTACCGATTACTAAACTAAATGCTCCGCTACATCTGTGGAATGCTTTAATTGAACCTTCTATCCAATCTGCACCTGCGTTTACTTCTTCGGCAATCGCGAAGGCTATCATTTCGGAGTCGGTTGTGGTCACCAAGTTGCAGTCTTTTTCTAGCAGTTCCGAACGTAACTGCGTTGTGTTGACTAGATTACCATTATGTGCTAAAGCTAAACGTCCTAGAGAAGTTTCCACAACTGCGGGTTGAGCGTTAGCTTTGCGGCTAGAGCCTGTGGTGGAGTAACGAGTGTGCCCAACACCTATATTACCGGGCAGTTCTTCCAAAGTAGTCTCATTAAAGACTTGGGAAACCAAGCCCATGTCTTTGTGTAAATGGACTTTTGTACCCTCGAATGTGGCAATACCAGCCGATTCTTGACCTCGGTGTTGAAGAGCGTACAAACCAAAGTAGGTCAGTTTGGCTACGTCTTCTCCTGGTGCATAAATGCCAAAAACGCCACAAGCTTCTTCTGGCTTGTCTGGACGATTTTCTTCAGTGGCAATACCTGGTAGATGTCCCTGATGAGAATGGTTATCCGAGGTGACGGGATGCTTCGGAATCATGAAAGCTTCGCTCCTGATGGGGGGATGTCAAGCCACTTGAATTGTTTTGCTGTCAAGTTAAGAAATTTAATTTTTTCTTAACTACGACATTAACTTACACTACAGTATATATGCTCATTAAAGCTAGTGTTTTGAAAAATTTTCAGCCACTATTATGGTGGGGACGTAATTGATAGCGTCTTGACTACGATTTACCGCGTCTTGATTGCGCGTCGTCTCTACTGAATAATTAAACGGCGTTCAATAGCTTTAAAGTAGTGATTGTGCATATTTTCTATCGTAACTTCGATTAGAGGTTGGTTATTGGTGGTCAAAATGCGTAAGCATGAGTCGAGATTACCGACTATTCCCAGCTTTTGCCAATATTTATCGAGGTTCTCCTGTAAGTAGGATTCCCATATTTGTTGTTGTTCTAATGGTACAGAGACTAAAATTCTTGCACCTCCTTCACCAAATAGAATTTCGTCCCACCTTTGGTCTATATGTTTAGGAAGTTCTAGGGTTATTTCTGCTCCCAAAGACCCAGTTACACAACATTCAGCTAAGGCGATCGCTAATCCACCTTCGGCACAATCGTGAGCGGAGCGAACCCAAGAGTTAGCGATTCCGTGACGACAGGCTTGTTGTACGCGACGTTCTAAGTCAAAATCAACTCGTGGGGGTTTACCAGCGACAGTGTTGTGAATAGTGGCTAAATATTCTGAAGCACCAAGGGTGATTTGAGATTTTGAATCTGGGATTTGTACATCAGTTGGTGTACCCAGAAGATAAATAATATCACCTGGATTTTGCCAAGCTTGACCGCAAATTTTAGTTAAATCAGCTACTAAGCCGACCATCCCAACAACAGGGGTAGGATAAATTGGCTGCGGGTTACCAAGGGAATCAAGGGTTTCGTTATATAGAGAAACATTTCCTCCTGTTACAGGTGTTTCCAATTCCCGACAACCTTCAGCCAGACCACGGCAAGCTTCAGCTAATTGCCAATAGCCAATTGGTTTTTCTGGACTACCAAAATTTAAATTATCAGTCACAGCTATAGGTTCAGCACCCACACAAGATAAATTGCGTGCAGCTTCAGCCACTACAGCTTTTGCACCCTCATAGGGGTCAAGGTAGACATAGCGAGGATTACAATCTACAGTTGCAGCAACACCAGTGTTGGAGGTAGAGTTGGGATTAGAACTGGGATTATAAATATTTTCCTTACCAGTTACGTTACTTCCTGTCAAACTTTTTACTAGAGGACGTAGACGCACCACAGCAGCATCAGCACCACCTGGCATTAACACAGTATTGTTCTGCACTTGATGGTCATACTGACGATACACCCAACGTTTAGAAGCAATTGTAGGGGTATCTAGCAAAGTCAACAAAATGTCATTCCAACTTTGTAGGCTTCCCTGAATTTCAATACCTTTTTCGCTACAAGTACAGAGAGAGTTTGGTGTCCATTCCCAAGCTTTACGAGCGTATTCTGGGGGTTCAGATAAAAGTTCGCGCTCATAAATGGGTGTATTTTCTGCCAAAGCAGTTGAGGGTATTTCCGCAGCAACCTTACCTCGAAAGAAAATTCTCACAATTGGTTCAGCAATTACTTTCCCAGCGACCACAGCTTGTAGTCCCCAACGATGGAAAATATCAATTAATTCTTGTTCTCTTCCTTTATGAGCCACAAATAACATTCTTTCTTGAGACTCAGAGAGCAAATACTCATAAGCCACCATCCCAGTTTCCCGAACGGGTATTTTGTCTAAATCAAGCTCAATACCCACCCCACCTTTTGCAGCCATTTCTGACGTAGAGCAAGTGATACCAGCAGCACCCATATCCTGAGCTGCGACGACCGCACCAGTTTTAAACGCCTCTAAACAAGCCTCAATTAAGGATTTTTCCATAAAAGGGTCGCCTACTTGTACTGCTGGACGGTCATCCATTGATTCATGGCTTAGTTCCGCACTGGCAAAACTTGCACCTCCCATCCCATCACGTCCGGTAGTGGAACCAACATATAATACAGGATTACCAATACCTGATGCTCCAGATTTGACAATTTCTGGGGTTTCCATTAAGCCTAAGGCCATTGCATTTACCAGGGGATTGCCAGAATAAGCGGGGTCAAAGTATACTTCCCCACCAACAGTAGCGACTCCAACACAATTTCCGTAGTGAGCAATACCAGCAACAACACCAGTAAAAATCCGCTGTGTTCTAGAATCCTCTAAATTTCCGAATCTTAGTGAATTTAATATGGCAATGGGACGCGCACCCATTGTAAAAATATCCCTCAATATACCTCCAACACCAGTAGCTGCACCTTGAAAAGGTTCCACTGCTGAGGGGTGGTTGTGAGATTCAATTTTAAAAGCTAATTGTAAGCCATCACCTAAATCAACAACACCAGCATTTTCACCTGGTCCAACGAGGATGCGATTACCTGTTGTCGGAAACTGTTTCAGCAGGGGTCGTGAATTTTTATAACAGCAATGTTCTGACCACATAACCCCAAACATACCTAGCTCGGCTTTGTTGGGATGTCGTCCTAAACGATTGACTATTTCTTCGTATTCTTGAGGTTTAATGCCTTCGTCAGCAATTTCTTCAGGGGAAAATGGAACTTGAGAGGTGGCAGTCATGAGGCTAATGCACCAAGGGGACAGAGGGGGACAGAGGAATATTCTATCTATTTTAGGAGCCAAGAGAGCATCCAAATTTTGCAAAATGCCCTCACTATGAAGAAAACCCAAGATGCCTTTCATATGGGCTAGTATTTTGTAATAAGAAGCACAAAAAGTCTTAACATAATATGCGTGCCTATTTGAAGCTATTTAAAGTGATACAAGCGATACAGTTTCAAAGTAAAAAAGTTGTGACAACAATCACTGATACGGATGATTAAGATCGTCTCTTACAAATGGTTGGGCTGTGATAATACTTATAACTGAACTCTAGCCGAGTCATTAATAGGGAACACACTAATTGCTGGCAGACCTCAATCGGAGGCTGTCAGCTTTTTGTATTTGGGCAAATTAAGGCAGAAGGCAGAAGGCAGAGGGCAGAAGGTTCATAGAAGAAAGAAGGAATTAAGGTTTTACTTAATCACCTTATAACTTTTACCTCCTTCTGCCTTCTGCCTTTCCCCAATAAAATTTCCCCACGACCTGTTAATAACTTGACATATTTGCCAGAGCCACCAGCAGGTGTGGGGAGTATGATGAAATAAGGGCTTATTGAAAAATGTTTAACACCGACAATTTGTACTTATTCCAAGAGCTTGGTTACCCAGCTAGGAGCAGGCACAAACCAGACGGTATATTTAGGAGAAGGCTTGGATGATGTAATCGAAATAAGGAGTTGCTTCCGCAGCATCTGGGGCACTTAGCAAGGAGAGAGAAGCATTCTTTAAACAATCAATTGCAGTAGCCATACCAGGAACGGGAACGCCCAAGGAATTGTACATTTCCCGCGCACCAAGTAAACCAATGCTTTCGATTGGTCCCTTATCGCCACAAAGAACGCCGTAGGTGACTAAGCGCAAGTACCAGCCAAAGTCGCGGATACACTGTGCGCGTTCCTTTTGTCCATAAGCATTACCTCCGGGTGAGATAAAGTCAGGGCGTTTTTGCCAGAGCTGCTTGGTTGCTTCTTGAACGATTTTCTTTTCGTTATCAGATAAGGTGGTGACGATTCTCAAACGCTGTTCGCCAGAGAGCAAAAAGTTTGAGATATTTTTGAGTTCGCCGCTGCTGGGGTAACGCAGTTCGTCGTCGGCTTTGAGAATAACTTGGCTTACTACAGTCATGATGGTTGATTATGACAATGAAATATTATTTGCTAGTTTAACGATTCTTGTGGTCACAAATAAAGGGAGACAGCACGGTGTCATCTATAGAATTTTCTGATACCAGTGAAGAGTTTAACTCAGAGCCTCTGTGGGAACAGGGAGCCTTAATAGAAGTTAACATTGCAGATTTGACAGATACAGGGGATGGGGTCGGTCGTTGGCAAGAGCGGGTCGTTTTTGTACCAGAAACCGTACCAGGAGATAAAGTTTTAATACGTTTGGTACATGTAAAGCCTAAATTTGCTCATGGCGTGGTAAAGGATATATTGCAATCATCTCCTCATCGCATCAAACCCAGCTGTATTGTTGCTGACAAATGTGGTGGTTGTCAGTGGCAGCATGTTAGTTATGACTACCAATTGGAAGCAAAGCGTAATCAATTAGTACAAGCATTGGAGCGGATTGGTGGTTTTGTTGAGCCACCAGTTAGTGGAGTTTTACCTTCCTCTACAGCTTTAGCCTACCGTAACAAAGCTACATATCCAGTAGGCACATCGCTTACGGGACAAACCATAGCAGGTTATTACCAAAAAGGCAGCCACCAAATCATCAATTTAAACCAATGTCCGATACAAGACTCCCGGTTAAATCAAATACTTGCCGAAGTTAAGCAAGATATCAGAAAAAAAGGTTGGCAAGCTTACAACGAAAAACTTCACAGTGGACTCATTCGCCATATCGGTTTACGTATCGGTAGACGTACTGGTGAAGTTCTACTAACTCTAGTGACAAAACAATGGAATATAACAGGTATTGATACCCAAGCGCAAGAGTGGTTAGACCGCTATCCCCCACTTGTGGGAGTGATGTTAAACAAGAATAGCGAACGTACCAATGCCATCTTTGGGAGCCAAAGTCGTTGCATTGCCGGAAGACCTTATCTACGCGAAATCTTTGCTGGGATGGAATTCCAAGTGCGACCAGAAACGTTTTTCCAAGTCAATACAGAAACAGCGGAGGCACTTTTGCTCTTAATTCAATCAGAACTTAATCTTCAAGGAGAGGAAATATTACTAGACGCTTATTGTGGTGTTGGAACATTAACCTTGCCATTAGCCAAACAAGTACGTCAAGCAATTGGCATTGAAGTACAAGCAGAAGCAGTAAAGCAAGCTCAGTTGAATGCCAGAAATAACCACATAGAAAACATATCATTTTATGCTGGTAAAGTTGAGACAATACTGGATAATATTCACAGTAATCCAGATGTAGTTCTGTTAGACCCACCACGCAAGGGGTGTGAGGCAAGTGTCATAGAAACTTTACGAATAAAGAAACCATCGCGCATTGTTTACGTCAGTTGTAAAGTAGCCACCCTTGCCCGCGACCTAAAAATGCTGTGCCAAGACGGAATGTATACTCTAACACGAGTACATGGGGCTGATTTTTTTCCTCAGACGGCTCATGTGGAAGCTGCAGCATTTCTTGTGTTATCACAGATGGATTAGGGTAGCTAAGTAAAACATTTGCCAACCGCACTCAACTTGTCATCAACTTAAAAAAATGTAGTCTGGTGCATAGTAAAAATGCTAAAATCAAATTAAGCTGAATTATAGAATTCATTTTGTGTAAAAAATTGATGTTGCAGAGGCTCGCTGGCTTATGGAATAGGTTATTCAAATTACATTCGGCAGTCAAAAGAGTGTTTATATACTCTTGCTAGTCTTGCTAATTTAAAGCAAATCAAAGCAAAATTTTATTCGCTGACGTATGGCAGTAGGTAAAAACTAGCCGATTTAAAATAAATAACCAAATCTATAAAAGAGTCTATGCACCCTAGCATTTTCAAAACTTAGTTTGGAAGACGCAAGTTTGAAGGCAGCACGACCACCTCAAAAAAAATCAGGGTGCCTGTGACACCAAACTGATGTCTAGCTAACTCTGAAGGCTACGGGGTTTCTTAGCGTGATTACTATTTCTCTCCGTCCAGTTGGACGCCACTGGGGCACGATTAGTTTTGCCTCAACCCTCTATTTATGTCCCATATTAGATTTACTACTGGCAGAGATTCCTGAGAAAATCCAAGGCGAACTGCGGCTGGGACTCCAAGAAGCACTGGTTAACGCAGCTAAACATGGTAATAATCTAGATCCTGGTAAAACAGTAGTAGTACGTTTTTCCCTTATAGATAATCAGTATTGGTGGATAATATCAGACCAAGGGGTTGGTTTTACGCCCTCGTCTGAACCTGAATCAGAGAGTGATAGTGATCCCAGTGACCCAATGGATTATCTACCACCAGATGAATCAGAAAACGGACGCGGTTTATGTATTCTCCATCAAGTATTCGACCAAGTGGAATGGAACCGTAAAGGGACAGAACTCAGATTGTGCAAGCAATTTGAAAACAGTCGTCTCAAGATACCATTGTTAAGGTGAAAAGGGAAGAGGGATTAAACAATTCGCAATTCGCAATTCGCAATATGCCTTTATGGACACGCTACGCGCTCACGCACTGGAGCGGAGCGCTTACGCAATTCCTCACTCCCCAATTTTGAATTTTGAATTTTGAATTTTGAATTGTTTACTCCCCACTTTCCACTCCCTGATTTCCGTGGCTAGGACAGGGTGGAGCAGAAATAGAACGGTCAAGCCAGCCGACAGCTTGTTGTAATCTGATAAGAGCCTCGGATGGTTGGTCTTTAAGGAGAAATACAAGAGCTGCAGCGGTTTGTTCGCTTGCGCGGATTTTGCGGTTAGACTTGAGGCGATGCCAATCGTTGGGAGAAATACTCAACCTCTCCATAAGCGCTTGGGCTAGTTCCTGGGTGCTAAATTCTTTTAGCTCACTGGTTTTCGGTAGCTGAGAGGATGTAGACATAATTATTAAGTCCAGATTAAGTCCTGAGGTTTGAGTTAATTGCCAATTGCCATTAAGCTAGTAGCAATTTATTCTATTAGCTATAGCAATAACTATTGGTATAGTCACATTTAATCCTAGTTTACTACTTGTACATGAAGCAGCCTAAACAACCATTCGAGCAGCCAGAAGAGGAAAATCCGGAAGCTGATTTTGAAAAAGAAATCGAGGAAGTCCAACAGGCGCTTTTTGCTTTAAAAGAACGCTACAAGCAAGTAGAAACAGACCGCTTTTCACAAGCTGAATTACAACAGCACCTGCAGGAACTCAACCAATATAAATATAAGACAAAAGAATTAAAAGCTGAGTTAAAGCAAATTAAGCAGCAGTTAGAAATGCTAGAAGTGAGCTTAGAAAGTCAGCTATTTTCTTGGCGTAGTTTCAGGGAACCTTTTTGGCAAGCCATCCGCTTTGGTGGATTGGGCGTTATCATAGGCTGGATGTTAAAGTCTTGTGCTGGGTAGAGTTTGTTGACTGATGACTGATGACTGTTGGCTGTTGACTGATGACTGATAACTGTCAACCGTCAAGCGTCAACCGTCAACCGTCAACCTTCCCCACTCCCCATTCCCCACTCCCCAATTGAAAGATATGATTGAAATAAGGATTGCTGAAATATTACGAAGCGGTGAACCTGATGAGTCTGTTAAGGTTCAAGGTTGGGTGCGAACAAAACGTGAACAAAAAGGTTTTGCTTTTATTGAAGTAAATGATGGTTCATCGATGGCTGGCTTACAAGTTGTTGTCAGCGAAAATGTACCTGACTATGAAAATTTTTTGAAAAAGGTAAATACTGGCGCTTCGGTGGAAGTATCTGGGGTGTTAGTTGCTTCTCCTGCTAAAGGACAACGTATAGAGTTAAAGGCTGATTCGGTAACAGTATATGGTGAAGCTGACCCAGAGACTTACCCTCTACAAAAGAAGCGCCATTCCTTTGAATTTTTAAGGACTATTGGACATTTACGCAGTCGTACTAATTCTTTTGGTGCTGTTTTTCGAGTGCGTAATGCTTGTGCAACAGCGATTCATGAATTTTTCCAAGAACGTGGTTTTTTGTGGGTACATACTCCAATTATTACTGCGAGTGATTGTGAAGGAGCTGGTGAACTTTTTAGCGTTACGGGTTTTAATTTAAAAGATGTTCCTCGTAATGATAAACAAGAGGTTGATTATACAAAAGATTTTTTTGGTAAGCCAACATATTTAACAGTAAGCGGTCAGTTGGAAGCTGAAGTAATGGCTATGGCGTTTAGTAACGTCTATACTTTTGGACCGACTTTCCGGGCTGAAAATTCTAATACTTCGCGACATTTGGCAGAATTTTGGATGGTGGAGCCAGAAATGGCTTTTTGTGACCTTAAGGGTGATATGGATTTGGCTGAAGCGTTTCTCAAACATATTTTTAAGTATGTGATGGAGAAATGTCCGGAAGATATGGAATTTTTCAATCAAAGAATTGATAATACAGTTTTGGCTACAGCAGAAAATATTATTAATAATCAGTTTGAACGTATTACTTATACTGAGGCTGTCAAACTGTTAGAAAAAGCTGATGTTAAGTTTGAATATCCTGTAAGTTGGGGTTCGGATTTACAGTCGGAACACGAGCGATATCTTTGCGAACAGCTTTTCCAAAAACCGACTATTGTGACTAATTATCCTGCCAAAATTAAGGCTTTTTATATGCGCTTGGATGATGATGAACAAACTGTTTCTGCAATGGATATTTTAGCACCAAAAATTGGAGAAATTATTGGTGGTTCGCAACGGGAAGAAAGGCTTGACGTACTGGAAAGAAGGGTAATAGCACAAGGGATGAAACCTGAGGATTTATGGTGGTATCTCGATTTGCGTCGTTTTGGTACTGTTCCTCATGCTGGTTTTGGTCTGGGGTTTGAAAGAGTTGTGCAGTTTATGACGGGGATGGGGAATATTCGTGATGTGATTCCTTTCCCACGAGCACCTTTGAGTGCGGATTTTTAGAGCTTTATCTCTAAGGGACTAACAAATCAAAAAATCTCCCATTTCTCTTGTGAGATGTTTCTCTTGTGAGATATTTCTCTTGTGGGATGTTTCTCTTGTGGGATGGGCTTCTAGCCCGTCCTGATGTCAATATTAAAGGGCGGGTGAGTGTCATAAAGGCAAGGGCGGGCAAGGATGCCCACCCCACAAGATTGAAGAATTTATTGTACTAAATATAAATAACTAAATATATAATTTATAGTTTAGTAAAATGTTGAGGTATCTAAAGAGAGCTTTAAAATTTATATGACTGGAATACAGCGACGTAAAAAATGGAATATAAAAATTATTAATAGAGCTGCTTTAGTTAGAATTTCAATTTTAGGGATTATCTTTATCACTATTGCGCTATGGTTCTGGTTCGCGCTGTTAAAAATGCCAGGAGCTAGCTATAGGGGACAGTTGCCACCTTTAACTGTAGAAGAAAGCACGCTTAAGGATGCACTACAAATAGATATTAAAAACCTTGGTGGCGATATAAAACAGCGTAACTCGGAATATTATGAAAGTTTGCAAAATACATCTAAATTTTTAGAATCTTCTTTTAATCAAGCTAGTTATACCGTTAATAAACAAGAATATCGTATTGGGGAGCAAAGCTTTACTAATTTAGAAGTAGAAATTACAGGTGTAAAACACCCTGATGAAATTGTTATTGTTGGAGCGCATTACGATAGTGCTTTTAGCAGCCCTGGTGCGAATGATAATGGTAGTGGAACTGCTGCTGTTTTAGAACTAGCTCGTAAATTTGCGAAAAATAAATTTAACCGAACTTTACGTTTTGTCGAATTTGTCAATGAAGAGCCGCCTTTTTTTTGGACTGATAATATGGGCAGTTTAGTTTACGCTAAACGCTGTCGGGAACGAAAAGAAAAAATAGTGGCAATGTTAAGTTTGGAAACGATGGGTTATTACTCCGATGATAAGAATAGCCAAAAGTACCCTTTTCCCCTTAGCTTTTTATATCCGTCTCAAGGTCAATTTATTGGGTTTGTTGGCAACATAAGTTCTGCTGAATTTGTAAAGAAAACTGTTGCGTCCTTTAGAAATCATGCAAAATTTCCTTCAGAGGGTGCTGCTCTTCCTGAGCAACTTCCTGGTGTCGGTTGGTCAGACCAATGGTCTTTTTGGCAACAAGGCTACCCTGGTGTAATGGTTACTGATACTGCTTTGTTTCGTTATCCCTACTACCACACGTTGGATGACACTCCTGAGAAAATTGATTATGGAAAGTTAGCAAGGGTTGTTTATGGTCTAGAGCGAGTGATTGAAGAGCTAGTTAATTAAAAATTTTAAGTTTTAAGTTTTGAATTTTGAGTCTATGGGTTGTTTTACGGATTGCCTGTTCACATTACAAAGTATGCCTCTTAGATAGAAAACTTATTGCTGTTTGTAAAATTAAATTTTATGGGATACCGCTTCAAGCCCAATAGTACAAACAGCCGCTTCTAAAAAGATGACCGTAACAACTCTTAACAAAGCTAAATTAACTGTACCTGGTCCTCGTCCTTTACCTATTTTTGGACGTACGCTTCTTTTGACGAACTATATCAAAGACACTATAGGTTTCTCGAAAAAACTATTTAAAACATATGGTTCGGTCGCTTCTCTTGTGCAAGGTGGTGGTTTTGGTATTTATTCCCCTCTTGACTACTGTCCTGGTATGGTATTTGCTTACGGGCCAGAAAATGTTCGTCAAGTCACAAGCCAGCACGATGTTTACTACAAATATCCTTTGACAGGAGGTTTGTACCGCAGACGTGATGAATCAAAACGTACCGAGCCTCTAAAGCATTTCGGTGTGGGTTTGTTCGGTGTAAATGGTAACAATCATCGTCAACAACGTCAATTGTTGATGCCTGCATTTCATAAGGCTCGTATTGAATCGTACCGGGATGATATGGTGTCGATTGCTCAGTCTGTCTTGGATGGATTAGATATCGGACAACCCCTTAATATCTGCCAAATCATGCGAGAAGTAACTATGCGTATCGCTACTAAAACCTTGTTTGGAGCGGATATTGGTGAGGGAGCTGGTAACTGCGGCACTTTGCTGCAAAGAGTGGGATATCTTTTAGGGAATACTAAAACATCAATTTTTCCTTATGATATACCGGGTTTGACGTACCACCAAATGCTGAATTATATGGCGCAACTTGATGATGAGATGCGTGCGCTAATTCGCCAAAAACGTGTCACTGGTGGGGATACTGGTGATGTACTTGCAATGCTAATTCAAGCTAGGGATGCAGAAACTGGTTTAACTCTGACCGAGGATGAGTTACTGGGACATGTTAGTGTAATTTTTTCTGCAGGACATGAGACAAGCGCAACTGCCCTTAGTTGGACATTATTTTTACTTTCACAACACCCAGATGTTGCTGCTGATTTACTGGATGAGTTGGAAGGAGTGTTACAAGGAGAACCTCCGACTATCGAAAAATTACAGCAATTGCCTCTCTTGGAACGGGTAATTAAGGAGAGTATGCGGGTGCTGTCCCCTGTTCCTTGGAATGGGCGCGTTACTTCTCAACCAACGGAACTTGGTGGGTATGAATTACCAGAAGGTACGGAGGTTTACATCAGTATTTACCACACTCATCATATGGCGGAGATATACTCTGACCCAGAAAAATTTAACCCGCAACGTTGGGAGGGTTTTGAACCGACAATGCACGAATATAACCCATTTAGTGCGGGTTCCCGTATTTGCATTGGTGCTGGCTTTGCAATGATGGAGATAAAGATGATACTGGCAATGCTGTTAATGCGATACCGATTGCAGTTTTTGCCGCAAGAACCTGTTAACAGAAGTGGGGCGTTGATTGTTATGGTTCCAAAAAATGGCATGAAGATGATTATCCGCAAGCAAGACCGCGAATTTAATCAGGGAGCGTCTGGGGTTTGGGGTAACGTGCGGGAAATGGTGCAGTTACCCCAGTAGGTTCTGGACTAATTCGTAGTTTGTAGTTCGTAATTCGTAATTTATGTTTTGTCACTGGGATTTAGACCCCGGTACAAACATGAAGCCAAGAGATGGGAGTCAAACTTCAAAAGTTACGAATTACGAATTAATAGTTACGAATTGTATAGGACTGGGACTTAGGACTTGAGATTCCCGACTTGGGACTTGGGATTTTGGATGTACGGATGACAATCCAAAATCTAAAATCTAAAATCTAGAATCGATTAGGCCATTTGGTTTTCAATCGCCCACCGCGCTAATTCGGTGCGGTTATGGAGATTGGTTTTGCCTAACATGTTAGAAACATGGCTTTCTACGGTGCGCTGACTCACATTAAGTTCTTCAGCTATTTCACGGTTAGCCATGCCTCTGGCAACAAATTGGACGACTTTGAGCTCGGTGGGGGTTAACTGCACGTCAAAGGGCACTTGAATGCGATTAACGCCGTCTCCTCCTTTAGCCTGATGTTCTTTCCAACGGATGGTCTGTTTTAGGGATGATTCGACTTGGGCGACGAGTTCTTCTGGTTCAAAGGGTTTGACCATATAAACGTCGGCACCCTTGTTTAAACCTTTAACTCGGTCGGCGCTTTGTCCCTTTGCTGAAAGGAAAAGGACTGGAATCCAACTTGTACGCTCGGTCTGCCTGACTTGTTCTACAAATTGGTAGCCGTCCATTTCCGGCATCATCACGTCACAGATGATCATGTCTGGAATATCTTGCTCTAATATTTCCAGTGCTTCTCGACCATTCTCTGCGGTGACTACTTCATAACCCCGAAATTCCAAATAATCCTTTACCAGCAAAATCAGGTTAGGGTCATCATCGATCAATAGAAGACGTTTATGTTCTTTCATGCTGGGTTCTTTCATAGCAGTGGCACTTGTCGCGCTTCGGTCTATCACGGTCTTGAATAGTTATCCTATATGGTGGATGATTGAGATGTTGTCCTTTTTGTCCCACCTAAACTGCGTTTGCTTTTTGCTTTTCTCAAAAAATGCGTACCATTTTTTCAGAAAATTTGAACAACCGCAAAGCCCAGTGAGGATACGTAGAGCAGTAGTATTATAATGCGCTATTATATATCGCTTTGAAAATAGCGGGACTAAAAACACTCAAGAAATAATATTCCTTCAACTTAATTCTTACGTGTTTATCGAAAGATGCTCCTGGATCAAATCAACCCGCTTTTTCAAAATTTACTGCTTCTGACATATCTGACCTTCACAAGCCTATATCAGTTGTTAGCAAGACGCAAAGGATGTATCGGGTAATGGGTGGGTAAAAACGCATATCAACCGACCTCCTTGTTGCCTATCAGAGGTGTTTTAGAACTATGCGCCGTTTCGACTTCAAGGGTTACTGGGCGATACCACACACCATGTGGATAGACCACCATTATGGGGTCTTCATAGCAAACTCGCAAGCTATTCGCTTTTATTTCCAAAATGCAGTTGAGTTTTACCTCTTGGAACTGCTTTTCCAGATATTGCCACGACTCAAGGCTTGCTTTCCTAAAGCAGCAGTTAGCGGCTAGTTGTTCCGCACGCAAAAATAAACGTCGCCGAATTGTCTTTAGCTCTAACGGCTCGGCTACTTTTATTAAAGCTATAATATCCTTTATTATCGGGACTTTCTGTTTCTTAAGTTTTTTTTCCACCACTGTGTTATCACCCATATAGCTGTACCCTGATTACTGTTCTATAACAATTTTTAAGCATTGCAAATAAGTCTGACTATATATCTATATTCATGACCCATCAGCAAAAGCCGAGAAGTTTGGCAAAATTGGGCATTTTTACTTATGTAAAGACCCAATATGTCTCTTTTCTACGCGATTCCGACTAGCTTAAACCACGGCAGAAATAACCACAACTTTAGGAATTACTCGATAGTCAACGTCAAATGCATTATTTCTTTAGATTCCCCACCTCTAAATTATCTTGTACGGTAACCCGTACAAATAACTAAGTTGCCATCAACCCCTATTTTTCGGTAAATTAGCACTCAGGAGTTGAGAGTGCTAAGCATAGGCACGAAATTCATATGGCAGCAGTATCTCTAAGCGTTTCCACAGTAAAACCTCTGGGTGACAGAGTTTTTGTTAAAGTCAGCGCATCAGAAGAAAAGACCGCAGGTGGTCTGTATCTACCTGATGCCGCTAAAGAAAAGCCCCAAGTTGGGGAAGTCGTCAACGTTGGCGAAGGTAAAGTTAAAGATGATGGTGGTCGTCAACCAATGGATGTAAAGGTAGGAGATAAAGTTCTTTACTCCAAGTACGCTGGTACTGACATCAAATTAGGCACAGACGAATACGTATTACTCTCTGAGAAAGACATTTTAGCAATTGTTTCGTAGTAATTGCTCATTAATTATTTAGTTACTCGTCCCTACTTCTTGGTAAGAAAGCGAAGTGACGAGGCAAGCTAAGCAATTAAGGGCTAATAAAAACTAACAATTAACCTCCACACAGTTAAGAAATTAATCGGGCAGAATTATGGCTAAGCGCATTATCTACAACGAAAACGCACGTCGAGCTTTGGAACGTGGTATGGATATCCTGGCTGAGGCAGTAGCAGTTACCCTCGGTCCCAAAGGTCGTAACGTTGTTTTAGAGAAAAAATTTGGCGCACCCCAAATTATTAATGACGGTGTTACTATCGCCAAAGAAATTGAACTCGAAGACCACGTTGAAAACACAGGCGTCGCATTAATTCGTCAAGCTGCTTCTAGAACCAACGACGCTGCTGGTGATGGTACCACCACCGCCACAGTTCTAGCCCACGCAATGGTAAAAGAAGGCTTACGGAACGTTGCAGCTGGCGCAAATGCAATTCTCCTCAAAAGAGGTATTGACAAAGCGATTGCTTATCTGGTTCAAAAAATTGCCGAACATGCTCGTCCAGTCGAAGATTCCAAATCTATTGCTCAAGTAGGCTCAATTTCTGCTGGTAACGACGAAGAAGTCGGCAGCATGATTGCTCAAGCAATGGATAAGGTCGGTAAAGAAGGCGTCATTTCCCTAGAAGAAGGGAAGTCTATGACCACCGAGTTGGAAATCACCGAAGGGATGCGCTTTGACAAAGGCTATATTTCCCCCTACTTCGCAACCGATGCTGAGCGCATGGAAGCTGTTTTTGACAATGCTTACTTGTTGCTCACCGACAAAAAAATTGCCCTCGTACAAGATTTAGTTCCAATACTTGAGCAAGTAGCCCGTTCCGGTCGTCCTTTGGTAATTATTGCCGAAGATATTGAGAAAGAAGCTCTTGCTACTTTGGTTGTTAACCGCTTACGTGGTGTATTGAACGTAGCCGCTGTTAAAGCTCCTGGTTTTGGCGATCGCCGCAAAGCGATGTTGGAAGATATCGCAATTTTGACTGGTGGTCAGTTAATTACCGAAGATGCAGGTCTGAAGATTGACAGCGCTAAGCTAGATATGCTAGGTGAAGCCCGTCGTCTAACAATTACCAAAGACAACACCACAATTGTTGCTGAAGGTAACGACCAAGCAGTTAAAGCACGTTGCGAGCAACTTCGTCGTCAAATGGACGAAACAGAATCTTCCTACGACAAAGAAAAACTACAAGAGCGTTTGGCTAAATTGTCTGGTGGTGTAGCAGTAGTTAAAGTTGGTGCTGCAACCGAGACCGAAATGAAAGACAAGAAACTGCGCTTGGAAGACGCTATCAACGCGACCAAAGCTGCTGTAGAAGAAGGTATCGTTCCTGGTGGTGGTACAACCCTAGCTCACCTCGGTCCAGAATTAGAAACTTGGGCTAACAGCAACTTGAAGGACGAAGAATTGACTGGTGCTTTGATTGTTTCTCGTGCATTGGCTGCTCCTCTGAAGAGAATTGCTGAAAACTCTGGTCAAAATGGCGCAGTTATTGCTGAGCGCGTTAAAGAAAAATCCTTTGATGTTGGCTACAATGCTGCTACGAATGAATTCGTAGATATGTTCGCTGCTGGTATTGTTGACCCCGCAAAGGTAACCCGCTCTGCACTGCAAAACGCGGCTTCTATCGCTGGTATGGTGTTAACAACCGAGTGTATCGTTGTAGACAAGCCTGAACCTAAGGATGGAGCACCCGCTGGTGCTGGTGCTGGTATGGGTGGCGATTTCGATTATTAAGGTTTGTTAAGAATTTAATTGATTCTTTAATTTTGAATGGCTCTCTCCGGGTGGAGGGGGCTATTTTTTCTAAATTTATTTTATTTAAAACTACAAATTAATTAAGTATTGTATTTGAAACAAAACCATCTTGTATCTTAATTTTAATGAAACGGTTCCTTGTAAATGCGTTGTGAAAAAAAAATTACTTCAGTGTTTCAACACCAGAATAACTTAAGATTTTTCCATCAGCAGTTAATAACAATACCTTCGCCAATTATGAAGTGGTGACAGAAGGTTTAGGGGCGTGGATACGTCCCAATGAGGCTATTCTATCAAATATTTGAGATAATAAAACCTTGTGTGGTTTTTTCGGTAGCATCTTA